>JGI25908J49247_10000240_pt1 | contig 16383 bp, 26 predicted proteins | sample LauGreSpBDMM15SD_2_FD_49247 | JGI IMG/M metagenome (IMG submission 49247) | reverse complement strand
ATAGTATTTCCAAACTGGTCTCCTCCATTAGTAAATAAATATTCGTCAGCTCTTATAAATTTATGAATGAATTCTATACTTCGTTTTACACTTCTATCTTCATCAATGGATATTAAACTGTAATTGACACATTTTAATTCATCTATAATATCTTTTCTTTCCAATTCATCTTGAAATACTTTAGAGCCTTTCAATTCCACTTGCATATCGTTATTGATTATAACCATAAGTGCATCTCCCAGCTCTTTACTTCTTTTAAGATATTCAATATGTCCCTTATGTAGAGGATTGAAATATCCACTTGCTATAACTAATGTTTTAATCTTCGCCATATAGTGAGAATCTTCTTACTACCTTTTCTACTTCAGCTTGTTTTACTATTTCTACCGTTCCCTTTCTTGCTTCAATATAAAAGTTGGTATCTCCATTGTTTTGATACCAACCTTCTAAAGCATCAGTAAGAGATGGGTATATGTTTTTGGTTGAACCATCTGCAAATACCCATCTATCTCCTGGTGGAACTCTTTTAAGAATTAGTATTTTTTCTTCTTTGAGTTCTTTTTCCATATTAGAATACTTCAATAATGTTTGTTTCTGATACTTTTACTACTTCGTACTCAAGCTTAACTGCTTCTGCTACGAATTTTTTAACTAACTTAGCTTCTGCTTCCGTTACCGATAATGCATCTACTAAATAGTTTTCTTTTTGTTTTTTGATTTTACCTTTCGCATCTTCTACTTCGATTGCTACTTGTACTGAATAAAACTTTGCCATAATTGTTTGTTTTTATTTATTGTTTATTGTTAATTTAAATTTTATATTCCAAAACTACCTTGTGGTAATTGAGGTTTTTCATCCTCTTTCTTTGTTGCTACTATACACTCCGTTGTTAATAATAGAGATGCAATTGATGCTGCATTTTGTAATGCTAAACGGGTTACTTTGGTTGGGTCAATGATACCTGCTTCTACTAAGTCCTGATATTGTTCCGTTCTAGCATTATATCCCATATTACCATTACCATTTCTAACTTCATTAATTACTACTTCGGCAGAACCTCCTCCATTTGTTACAATAGTTCTTAATGGTGCTTCAATTGCTTTTGATACAATCAAAATACCTGTATAGTAATCATCTATTTTTGAGTAATCCATATTTGCTAATGCAGGTTGTGCTCTAATTAAAGCAACTCCTCCACCTGGCACAATACCTTCTGCTACGGCTGCACGAGTCGCATGTAGTGCATCATCTACTCTATCCTTCTTTTCTTTCATTTCTACTTCCGTAGTTGCTCCGATATAAAGGATTGCTACACCGCCTGATAATTTAGATAATCTCTCTTGTAATTTCTCTTTATCGTAATCAGATGTAGATTTTTCAATTTGATTTTTAATTACATCTATACGAGATTTAATTGCTTCCGATGTTCCACCACCATTAATGATTGTAGTTGTATCTTTATCAATTATAATCTTTTCAGCGTTTCCTAAATCTGATAACTTTACTTTATCCAAACTCAATCCGAGCTCTTCACTAATAACTACACCACCTGTTAAGATTGCAATATCTTCCAAAGTTTCCTTTCTTCTATCTCCAAATGCAGGTGCTTTAACAGCTGCAACTTTAAGAATTCCTCTCATCTTATTAACAACCAATGTTGCCAATGCTTCTCCATCGATATCATCTGCTATAATCAATAATGGTTTGTTTGTTTGTGCAGTTGCCTCTAAGATAGGTAAGATATCTTTCATTGCTGAAATTCTCTTATCGTAAATTAAGACATATGGAGATTCTAATTGAGCATCCATTGATTCCTGATTGGTTACAAAATATGGAGATAAATATCCTTTATCAATTTGCATACCTTCCACTGTTTTAACTTCAGTTTCAGTACCCTTAGCTTCTTCCACAGTAATGATACCATCTTTGCCAACCTTATCCATTGCCAATGCAATCATTTGGCCGATTTCACTATCATTATTTGCCGAAATAGTAGCTATTTGCTCAATTTCTTTTGATGTTTTAATTGGTTTTGCAATCTTTTCTAATTCCTTTACTACAATGTTAACTGCATCATCAATACCTCTCTTTAAATCCATTGGATTCGCTCCTGCAGCAACATTCTTCACTCCTAATGTGAAAATCTCCTGTGCTAAGACTGTTGCCGTTGTAGTACCATCACCCGCTTGGTCTGCAGTTTTACTTGCAACCTCTTTTACTAATTGTGCACCAATATTTTCAATTGGGTCTTCCAACTCAATCTCTTTTGCTACCGATACACCATCTTTTGTAATGTGGGGTACACCAAATTGTTTTTGTAGAATTACATTTCTACCTTTTGGACCTAGCGTAACCTTAACAGCATTTGCTAACTTGTCCACACCTGCTTTTAATCCACTTCTTACTTCAGTGTCAAACTTAATAATTTTTGCCATATGTTAATTTTAATTTTGTTTAAACAAAGATAAGGAAAATAATTTAATTTTCCAAATAAAAAAAGGGAGAAGTTATCTCCCTTTTATTTTTAATTACTACTCTTAGTTTCTTCTACTGAAGCTGCTCTGTAATCAGTAACCAATTTCTTTAAGTCACCGATTGCAGTTCTTGCATTCTTTTGAGATACTTTTGTTGTCTTGTTGTGTTCATCTACAAATGCTACCCATAATTTGGTCATTTGTTCGAACAATTCTTGCTTTTTAGCCATAATGTTTGTTTTAATTATTACGAATATAAGAAAGATTTTTGATATTACCAAATTATCTTCCTCTTTTTTGGCGAAGTGCCAATTCTTTTAAATATTTTACAGGATATTTGTTCTCTACTGATATAGGTCCATTTGGGAATTTATCTAAATCGTATTTCCAAATTGATTCACACCCATCATCATCTTTATAAATGTGTTCAAATTTGCGTGGTTTATCAGTTTTACTATTAGTTTCTTTAGATATCTTTATTGCCATAACTTATTACTTTTCTAAATCGTACGGTGAATTTCTATAAATTCTATAAGAGTCATCATCAAAGTGCTCCGTACTTACTTCGAATACAATTGAATTATTTTCTAATGCAGTCAATTGGTGTGGTTTACCTCTTTCAATGTAAACAACATCTCCGGATATTAATATTTTCTTGTTGAGCTTACCATCTTCGGTATCAATCCAATGAAACTCAAATGCACCTTCTTGTACATACCATGTTTCATTTTTAATCATATGGTAATGCATTGAGAAATGATTTCCTTCATTTGGGAATACTAAAAGTTTTCCACAATATTGCGAATCATTGTGAATCCATAGTTCGTAACCCCAAAGTTTTTCTACTTTTTTTGGTCTTGTTATCATACTGCAAAACTTTCACCACATCCACAGGTTCGGGATGCGTTTGGATTTATAAACTGAAACCCTTTACCATTTAATCCATCTGAAAAATCTAATTCAGTTCCATAAAGATATAGTAATGATTTCATGTCTATTAGTATTTGTACACCTTTATCTTCTGCTAATGTATCTGCTGATTGTTGTTCGGTATCAAATGAAAGGTCATATGATAACCCACTACATCCACCACCTTTAACTGAAACTCTGACAAAGGGAGTTTTGAATCCACTTTCTTCAATAAGTGATGTTAACTTCTTTGCTGCTGATTCCGATACAGTTACCATTATGCATATTTTAAACCAAAGAATTCATAATTCTTATGTACCGATTCTTCATCTCCAGCTTTGATAGCCAAATCCTCATCTTCATATATTGCAGAAACAGGACACTCAGGTACACACGCTCCACAATTTATACAAGTATCAGGATTGATATACATTTGCCCACCGGGAAATGCTGCTCTACCATCTCTTTCAATTTCACCACCTGAACCTTCCATATCGATAGGTCCGTGAATACAATCTACCGGGCATGCACTAGCACACGCAGTATCCATACAATCAACACAACTCTTTCCAATAATAAAACTCATACTTTACTTTTTACTTTTTATACATGCGAAGCTTCAAAGATTATTGCTTCTAATCCGTTCTTTACACGGTAATCATTGATAGCCGATTTAATAGCATCTTCTGCTAAAACTGAACAGTGGATTTTAACTGGTGGGAGATTTAACTCCTCAACTAAATCCATATTATCAATTGTTAATGCAGTTTCAATTGTTTTACCTTTTAACCATTCAGTTGCTACCGAAGATGATGCGATTGCCGAACCACATCCGAAGGTTTTGAATTTAGCATCAACAATAATATTATCAATTACTTCTATTTGTAGTCTCATTACATCACCACATTCTGGTGCACCTACTAACCCCGTTCCTACATTTTGTTTAGATTTATCCAATGTTCCTACATTTTTAGGATTTTGATAATGGTCTAAAACTTTTTCTGAATATGCCATATTATCTCTTTATCTATAAATATACAACAAATATCTGAAATTACCAAATTAGTTTACACCTTTTCTTTTAATTTTTATTCTAGCATCACCTACTAATAAGAAATAACAATTATAGCACAATACTCTAATATTGTCTATTTTACGATTTAACCCATCTCCATCAATAAAATCTATCAAAATGGGTGCTTTATTATCATTAATTCTTCTTTCTTCAAATCCACAACAAGAACATGCTTCTGGTATGTGACCTGAATTGAATAGTTTATTTTTGTATTTCCACAATGGATATTCAGTATGTTTACCATCTAGCAAATCCTCTATGTTATACTTTCTATTTCGGATACCACCACCTTTATTAATACCAATACCTTTTTGATTAATTAGGTCATCGAAAATACCATACATTTTAGCGTACTTCTTATATGTGTTATAAGATATGCCCAATGTTCTAGCTGCTTCGAATGCCGAGCGGGATGCTGCTTGTGCTGCTTTAATTTGAGATTCCAATATAGGTCTAGCTCCTAAACCTCTTTTTGTAATTTTTTCTTTGTTTTCCAGATTTGGAAAAAACTCTTCATTTTCCATATTAATAACTTAATTTTTATACTAATAAGTATATCAAATTAAAATTTTTATTAATTTTTTGAAAGTTTCATCTGGATTCTCTGATGTATCTAAATCAATATAGAATGAAACAGGCGTTTCATAATCTTGTGCAAAGAATTCTTCTCTACCTCTCATCTTTTTAGTATGACAATAAATTTCTTGTACTTTGCATTCCGATTTTAATTCTTCTCGTAAATGTAAGTAAGGAGATACTAATGATACTACCACATCGTGTCCGGTAGAATGAAGATATTTAGCGATATCCATTGCTTTACGAATGTTACGCTCTCTACCTTCTTTAGTATAATCGGTGTTTGGAAATAATTCTCTTAGTTGGTCGCCATCGATATGAAATACGGATTTTCTCCAATTGGTTTTATCGGTTTGTAACCACATTTGTAACTTTTTAGCCAGAGTAGTTTTACCACTACCAGGTTGGCCTGTGAACCAATAAATCATAACTTTTTAAATTTCAATATTAAGACAATAATGAGAATGAACCACTTGTTACATTGATTGCGTTTAGATAACACGGATAGATTTGGCCAGTTATCATATTCGAACCACTCAATATTCCACCACCTGCTAATGTAATACCACCCAATGCAGTAGAATTATCTTTAATTACACCCCACACTTTATCCAACTTTTGACCAGTTGAACCAGTCGGAACTGATGTAGCTGTTAATGCGTTAATATTACCTATTGAACTTCCAGAATTAACTGTATCTATTCTAAATATTCTATAATTTACCATAATTTTGTTTTTAAATATAAATATATATTACTTTTGTTTTAACGCAAATTGAGCTGCTTTATAAGCCTTTGAATCTTTTTCATACCCTAATGCGGTTTTTAATTTAATCATCTTACCTGTATCAGGGTTCTTTACCTTTTTATCTAAATCCTTTGGTAATAGAGATTTCAAACTCATATCATTTCCTTTTGTTGGGGTAGATTTAGTTACCTCTTTACTTTTTGATTGAGTTTTCATATCATCTTTTTGTTTTGGGGGATTCGGAATATCATGTTGAACATGTCTTACTTTTAATGATATGTTTGGATATTTTTTAGATAAAGCTTCAACTGCTGCCACATTTTTATGGGAATCATCTATAAAGAATACATCCTTTACACCACCTTTTATTTTATCCTCAATCCAATCTGCTTTCTTTTGTGGGTCAGAATCCGCTAATGCTACTACAAATAACTTGTCTAATCCAATATCTGATAGATAATCCTTAATTGGTTTGTAAGCGCTTCTTGCTGTTAATATTACTATTTCTGAACCACCTACTCTTACTATGTTTTTAAGTAATCTTGTAACGCCTTTAATTTCTTGTGGTTGCTTTACCTTTTCAAAATCAGAAAAATCAAATTTGTCACCATTCTTTGGTTCATATATTGCATATTCACCAGGAGTTAATTTTGATTCCTTTCCGTCTTTATCTTTGATGTATATGTTTGATTTTGTTTTAACTAATGTATCATCAAAATCAAATATTCTTAATTTCTTTTCACCAGCTTCTTGTAATGGTTTAAATGCAAAAGCGTTTAAGTTCGAATATATTTTCCCAAACTCAACTTTCATACCATTCCACATACCAGATGCAAAGTTATTACCCATTTAGTATTTGTTTCTTTGTCTTTGGTATTGCTTTTTCTAACTTATCGTTCTCTCTTGTAAGGAACTCAACTTTAACACTCAATGCTGCCACTTCTCTTGTAAGTTCTAACACCATATTACGAAGTTCATCTTTCTCTTTTGAACTATTTTCCAATAATGCTTCTAATTTAGAGATGCGGTCTTTACAATCGTGTCTAATAAACTCATCATCTCTATCTTTATTTAGTGCTCTCTTTTCATAATATCTCCAAGCTCCTGTTCCACCTAATACGGTTATTGCCGTAATTATTACTGAATAAATGTTTTCCATATTATTGATTTCTTCTAATGTTTGAAAGTGATTGCAATGCGTTTTTTAATCTATCTTGAAATAATTTCTTTTGTTCTGGTGATTTAGTTGCAGATAGTTTATCTCTTAATGCTTTGATTCTATTATTAAGGTTTTGTATTCGTTCTCCCTCCGATTTAGCAACTGCTTCTTTCATTGGTTCTCTTTCACCATCATCCCCATCCATTGCATCATGTACTGAATTTAGATTATCCAATGCAACTGTAAGTTGAGAATACATCCAAGAGTCTAATTCCTGCCCATCGTTCATTCGGACTTCAATCATATTTGCATAATCAGCGATTCTTTCCAAATTACCCATTGCCATATCTTTTAATCCTGCCAATGTTTCTTCCGGTGAAGAGTTATCATCACCCTCTACCATTCTATGTTTAAGTAGTTCAGTCATTTTGTTGAATACTTGCTCACCACTATCTTCGCCTAAACGATATGCTCCCCCTAATTTCTCATAAACTTTAATTTTATGAGTCATTGGAATGTTTTTTTCGTTTACAGCTTTCCAAGCTTTTGGGTTAGTTACTTCGAATTTCATATATATTTAATCTTATTTACCAATATAAATATATTTTTATTTAACTTTAATCAAATCGTACTGATATTCTTTTAACGATTTTATTTGTATTTTAAAAATATCCCATTCCATATCTCCTATTTCACCACTATCTTTTAAAATAGATGGTAATTGGAATAGCAATTGTATATTATCATTTGTTAGTTTAGTAGTATCAAATTCAACAATTATATCATTCGATAATTCAAGATTACTATTAAAAGATATAGTATCGCAATATGGTTCTATTATATTAGTAATTTGTTCTGTTTGGTTTATTACATTAAATCCTATATCATACTTTGGAGATGGTATTGGTTTGTGATTTTCATTGAATATAGGGTCTGTACCAAACTTCTTTACATAGATTCTTCTCGTTTTTTCCATTTGTTCTCTATACCCATCGTTCTCAATACCAACTCCCTTAGTCCATTTATGTCCTCTTTGGGTAAAATGATACACCAACGCATCTCTACTTTGAATAAAGTTAAATCCAGCTAATGCCATTCTAGTAAATAAATCACTATCTTCATATCCATATGGAGCATATTTTGTATCATGCCCACCAAGCTTATCAAAATATTCATCCTTTAATAAAAACCAAGGTGCAAATATCCCTTCACTTACCCCACCTTCCACATTATTACAAAATTCGGTAAATAGAGTTTCATTGAATTCATTCGGATACAATCCTGCATCAAATATATGCTTCTCTCCGCCAGGTGGATGTAATGGTGGTTCTACACAAGTACCACATACTACATTGCCTTCATCTATGTGCTTTAAAATATTATCGAAGAAGTTTTTGTGAACAATCATATCAGCATGTAATATACCAATAATTTTACCACTTGCTTCTTTGAATCCTCTATCATATAAAATAGTATGGCCGATTCTATTTTGTAAAAGATGTACTATTGTATTTTTATCAGTTAAAGATGACATCCACTTTTTAGTACCATCTTCACCACCATCATCAAATAAGATAACTTCTATATCATTGGAAATACTTCTTACTGAATTATAAATTAGTTTAAGATATTCTAAATTATTATAAGATGGAATTACTACTGATATATCTTTTAATGTATACATTTTATTTGCCATTTACTCCATCAATTATATGCCTATCCCAACCAATATGTGTTACATATGATTCTAAAAANCTCATTGCTATTCTACCTCTTCTACGATACTCCATTGAAATATCACATTCNAATGTAACACCACCACTTAATTCAGATGGAGTTATTCTCTCACACCCATCNTATCCATTTGGTAATTCTTTCCAATCACTCAATCTCTTTAAGCCTGGGTTTAAACTAAATCCATTCCAAATACCGGCATACTTAACCAATACCATCTTTATCCCATCTAATTCATATANNCCTTCTTCCCAAGGATGNGGTAGNGTTGTATCATCAACACCTCTTAACCAAACTTGTAATATATTCTCATCAGCTTCCAATACTTTCATAGAATGTTCAATGAATGATGGTTTTAAAAATTCCCAATCTTCTTCCATATGAAAGATGTATTCGGTATCCACCATTGAATATGCTGCATCAATTGATTTGATTTGAAATAACTTTGGGTCATTATATACTACTTCAATTGGAAATTCATATTTTGTTTTTACAAAATCATTACAACCAAAATTCATCCCATCATCTATAATGATAAAACGCTTTAGTGGATATGTATTGAATTTGAAAAAGCTATCTAATGTCTTTTCCAATAAATCAGCTCTATTACAAGCTGTTAGTACTACCGTAACTTCTTTCATAAAAATTCTTTAATTCGTTTCTAAAATTATCCGTTGCTATTTTTGTAAATTCCTCTTTTCTATTTTTTGACTTTATAAAACTCTTTATAGTTTCATTTGGTCTTTGTGTATAACTTTCGGCTATTACTAAATTTTCAATTATAAACTGAGATATGTAATCATTTTGTGATTTCATAATGTTCATACATTCGGTAACATATGTATCTTCTAATCCATAATGTCCAAATGATTCAGGTATACCAGTTTTTCTAAGTAAATCCCCACTTAGACAAGTAAACCAACCACCTGCAAACTTAATAGATTGTATTTCTTTAACACCAGCTTCACCATATTCTGGCAAAGTATCTTCATACACATCTGCTCCTTCGTGATAATTTAGGGGTTCATTCCAAAATCTTTCGTTTACAATTACATCCCATGTACTATCCCATTGTTTTACAAATTGTGGAGTTACTAAAAAATTATCTATACCACCTTCTTTTAACATTTTAAATGCCGATGAAACATAGAATAGTGTAGTGTCTTTAAATGTAAAATCACAATCTAACCAAATGAAAAAATCTGCATCCGGGTTATTGTTTAAACTATATCTTCTTTGAGATACGCATCCCAATATTTCAGCTTCAGTTTCTATTCGTAATTCATACTCACACCAACCTAAATATTTTTTACACAATTCCGCGCTTCTTTGCCATACATAATCTTTTGGTAAAGTTGATTCTTCCCAATTAGTTAATTCATCCGATAGACACATAGTAATTTCTACTTTGTAATCGATATCTTTATCTCTAAATACTGAATTTCTTTTCAACATATTTAAAGTTAATGCCAAATCTTCTAACTCTTGTGGCATTGCAAATATTGTTATAACTCCTTTCATTATCTTATAATTTGTCCGTCAGCATGTTGCATTTCGGTGTTATGAATTTCTATATCTACATTAGCTTGAGTCAAATGCCATCTTAGCAAATACTCATTTCTTAAACCACTATCTTGTTCTGGCCAACCACCCTTTAAGAATTCAACATAATTTCTATCGTAGTTTAAATACCAATCTATCTTTGAATAAACCGATGAATATATTCCCATATTAGTTTTATTTCCAATAGCAAATACATCATAATATCCTCTATGTTTAACTCTCTCATCGGTATCCCAATTCCACACATGAAGCTTATTCATATCTAAACTTTCTAAATCTAAAGTAGAGTTTTCGTATCGTAAATCAAATCTACTTCTAATATAGACATCATAATCTTTTTCAATTAAATCATAAGCCTTTGAAGCTGAATACCACATTGATTTAGAATTTTGAAGTGGTTGTCTCCAAATTGGGTCAACAATACCTTTATCATCAAATACTATTGGTTCTTCAAATGAAGATTTTGTTGTACCAAAAGTACCAATGATGTCGTTTATATACCCTTCACTATATTTGTATATTTGTTTAGGCTTATCATAGAAAAATTGAGTTGCTTCAAAGTTTCCACCTCTCCATGTATGTAAGTAGACATCGCAATCGTACTTATCTAAATAAGATTTTTTTAATTCATCGTATCCTAAGTAATAGTTTCTAGGTTGACCTGATAATAATATTGCTACTTTCATTTATAATCTTTTATGTAATCTGAACAAATTCCAATACAAGCATCCAAATCATCATTATGTATTTCGGGCATTACTGCAATACTTCCTATTATTGGTTGTTTGCCTGGGTATGCCCAAATTATATTCATAGATGTAAGTGCTACCGTATCTTCTTGATGCCAGAAATAATTAAACCCACCAATCGAATTAAACCATTCCATTGCTTCTACATTTTTACAATGTATCCACAATTTCTCATATCGCTTATTTAACCAATCCTGTGTTATACCATATTGCGGTTCATCATGTCCTAATAATAAAACACCTTCAATCATCCATACATCTATTTCAACATCATAATCTAAATCAATTGCTTCATCAATATAAGTCGGATGGTTTTCTCTTTCTATGATTTTACCATTTATGTTTCCTCTATGTGATATTAGTATCATATTAATATTCTTCTCCTTCTATAATTTTTCTATCATCACCTCTTTCCGAATTATGATTTTCAGATTTGATTGAATGATACATATGTACTCCAAATGCTCCTATTTCTTCTGAGCGCTTTACTCCACCTTGATTAAATGTAACATTAAATAAATCATGTGCTCCTCCCCAAGTTGAATTTGGATTTAATACCATTCCAACTATCTGATTGCATATACTCANTACATCGTTTGTAAATACATGCAAATTGTAATCATTCTGAATATTATGAGATACNAATCTAATCAATGGGTCAGTATCAGGCTTTCCGTTGGATGAATATTCTTTATACGGGTCGGTTAATGTTCCAGGTGTATGTGGATGATTTGTACCACCTCTATAATATGTATCTTTTGGAGTTATTTCAAATGTATCATTGTAGCATAGATAATCTATTTCGGTTTGAGATACTTTTGATTTTGCGTTATAAATTGGTAAGCTCCAAATTGAATTAACATCAGTATGTTTGTTAAATACTTTATTAAAATTACGAGATACACAATAATCTGATTTTAATAGAAGTGTTTTACCAGGACTATTTAATCCGTTCTCAATTAACATAGAGAATTGATTAATCAAATCTTGTGTTAATGTTTTTGGACAATCCAATTCTTCATATGGAAATACTGCTAAATTCTGAATATATCCATTTATATCCAATTCTTTTATTTTATCCTGTAACCAATCATTGTCAATCGTATGAGAGTGTGTATTGTAAATAATAAACCAATCCCAAACTATTGGAGTAGTTTGATTACTTAATAAAGACCTTAAACTATACTCAGCGTGTTCTTTTGTAAGTGTTGCATGAGTAGTGAATATACAATTATTCATATTTAAAATAAATTATAATAACTTTTTAATTTTAAATCGTTTTCTTTTATTTTTTGAATTTCAGAATTAGAATCTAAACTATTATTTGTTAAAGAAATACTTCCTTCTATTTTGAAGTTTACTAATGCGTAGTTTTGTTTTCCTAAATTTCTATTTTTTATAAATAGCCAATCATCTTGACACCAAACTTTCATTTCTTCTGGTACTGGAATCCAACTATTTTTATGTATAAACATTGCTATTCCAAAATTACCATACCTATGTTCGACCGGCATTAATCCAACTTCTCCTGTTTCTGTCAAATCAATAGCATTTCCTGCCATACCTATTACTCCGATATCCGATGTTATATGTTCATATAATGAATTAAGTATTTCCCAATCCATCCAATTATCATCATTTAAGATTAAAAGTTTATCATACTTAGCCATTTCTGCGCCCTTATTCCAAGGAGCAGTTACATATGTATTCTTTCCTTCTAAAATATGATTTAATTTTTTAATGTCAGTAATCTTAGTAGTATTATCTGTATTATCAAATAATAAAATTTCACCAACAATCTCATTTAAATCAAGTTCTCTAAGTGTTTCTTTTAATCTATCACACTTCCACATGGTTGCTATTATAACTGAAATCATAATTTACTTTTTGATTCCCCAAAAATATAAATCATTAGGATGTACATCTCTTGCAAAAAAATGATATTCAGAAAAATACTTATCAACATCTATTGCAGTTCTAACATCAGCTTCTGTCAAATTCATATAGTAATCATTTTCAATCTGAGAAGTAAATGGAGAATCCTGTGGAGATGTTCTTTTAGTACCATGTTCAGGTCTACCTGTTGTTGCACAACTAAATAAAAACACACCATTCGATTTTGTTAATTTTGTTGCATTTTGAATAGTTAGATTCCAAAATTCATCATGTTCAAAACATTCTGTTGAAATTACAACATCGAATTCTTTATCATCTTTAAACTCATGTCCTCTACATACAATATCTACATTATTTCCCTCACCAATATCAAGTCCAATATACTCATAATCTTCAAATGCAAATCTATTGTTTCCATTGATATCCAATGAGCCAATATCTAATACTCTAACTCCTTTAAATTTTTCAGGAAATCTATCTCTAACAGATGCTATAAAATCTTGTTGTTCTTTGTGTGCCATTTTATTTATTTTTTAATTTTTGCAGTTACATATATCCATTCAGGATGACCTCCATCTAAATACGAATTTTTAATTTCAACAGAATCTATCACATATCCAATCTTCTCTAAATCACCTGTCAATTGTGTACTATCGGAAACTCTAACATCATCGCTACCATTGCTTCCACCAACACCATAATTATTATCATAGTAATTGTTCACTAATCCATGTCCACTACCCCACTCTTCACTACCATATCCCATTTGAAATGAGAATATTCCATTAGGTTTAAGAACTCTAGCTATTTCCGTAAACAAATTGAATCGTAATTCGTGAACTGGTAAATGCTGAAATACAATAGTACTCATAACGAAATCATATTCATTGGTTTTTAATTCGGATAAATCCAATCCATTATTCAAATACCAATTTGATTTTTGTCCTTGATAATGCATTTTATTATAATTGATATTATCAATCGATATATCAACTCCATCAACTCTATTCCAATCAGCTATTGTTAGTAAGTTAGTAACATTTCTACCTTTACCACATCCAAAATCCAAACCGTTCCAACCAATAGGATTTTGCTTAATAACCTCTCTCAATAAAATACTCCAATAATGTGGATTTGTATTATGCTCTTGGTGGTTGTTTGTACCACTATCATATACTTTATGCAAAGTATTTATGTAATATTTCAATTCTTCTTTCATATTTTATTTGTTTTTATAATTTTCCAAATAATGCTTTAAATCTTCTGGTGTACCTAACCCCCACATATTTTCAGCGGGTATATGGTAATTATAAATTTTCTTATCATTTAATATTGCTTCATTATATACAGGACATACATAAAATTCATTATTAGTTCTAATATTTTTTTCAATCATTTGCTCAGCAGATGCTACAAAATCAGAACCATGTTTAAAATAATATATTCCAGCCGTTGCTTGATTTGAAATTGGGTTCTTCTCAGCTACTTCAGTAATTAAACCATCTTCATTTGTTTTAGCAAATGACCATTTTGGATGTGTTGATTCAAAACACATAATTGCTCCATCAAAATCTTTTTCATTCATTTGATACATAAATTCGGTAGAATCCCATTGAATAAATTGGTCTGAATTAGTTAATATTAATTGGTTTTCATTGTTGATATGCTCCTTTGCTAATAATACAGTACATGCTGCACCTTCCGTTAAACCATCAACTTCAACAATTTTACAATTAGGAGTGATTAAGTTTAATAGTGTATCTAAATTATACTTTTCTCTATGAGATTTCTGAACAATATAGATGAATGTGGCTTCCATATTCATACTTTCAACTACAACCTGTATCATAGGTTTACCATTAACATCAATCAATGGTTTTGGAAATGTGTATCCTGCTTTTTCAAATCGGCTTCCAGCTCCAGCCATTGGGATAACTACATTTAATTTTTCATCATGCCATTTACTCATAGTATTTTGTTTTGTGTTATGTAATTTACTAAAAATTTTTGAATATTCCAAATCTTTTGAATTTTTAACTCTAAGTACAGTTGCTTTAGAACGGTGGGCTGATAATAACCCTTGTGGAGAATCTTCTATAATAAGTGTTTCTTCGGGCAAACAACTCATCATTGACATTGCTTTCCAATATATTTCAGGATGTGGTTTTGGATTTTTAATATCATCGTTTGTAACAATTACATCCAGATATTCAATTACAGATGTTTTAGCTAATGCAACCAATGCAGTTCTTCTAATACAATTTGTACAACATCCAATCATATAACCATCTTCTTTTAATTTTTTAAATATACTTAAAATATTATCATCTGGTAATATATGAGCAAACTCCTCTAATGTTAGTTTTTGCTTTTTATCATATATTTGTTTATGTGTAGTTGCTGGAAGTCCTTTATCTTCCGTAAGCATATTTAACTTTGTAATGGTCTTTAATCCATCATACCTAGTAACATGCTCATGTTCTGTGATTATATACTTAGGGTCTATTTCAGAAATAGCCTTATTTAAAGTTCTATAATGTATTTCTTTTGTATCCGTAATTACTCCATCTAAATCAAATAGTATCAATTTCACCATAATAACTGTTTTGTTTTTCTTGTCTATCTATGTTTTTAATATGTCTAATACAATATACCTCATCTATTGGTAAATTTGTATATGTTTCAATTCCTTTAATTTGCTCGTGTACTTTGCTTTCCCAATACAACTTTTTATCATTTTTGTAAATACGAGTTTGGAAATCAGGAAAATTAATATATCCCTTTTCATTTTGTTTCCATACCCATTTCTGCAGATGCTCCTGAGTTATTCCATTCACAATATTGATACGAGGTACTAATATTAAATCAGTATCATTAGTATCTAATATCTCTTCTAAATTATGAATGAAGTTTACATCTAAGTATTCATCTGCATCCAATTGGAATATCCACTCACCTTTACAATATGAATTAAGAAAGTTTTTCCAAGCAGCAAAGTCGTGATTAAATTCGGATTCGATTAAAGTAATCTTATCTGCGCTTGCTTGTACTTCTAAATATTCGATTAGTTCTTGTGAAGCCTTTGGCGTATCTAATAATACAACGATTTCTGAATTCTCTCCTTTATAATTCCAAAGTTGAGTAAGTAAAGTTATCGTTTCTTCGAATTCATTACAAACTGTAATTGCGTAACTTAATTTCATTTATATAACTTTTTTAATTTAATCTTCGTTATGTGGTTTATTAGTTGTATAACTCCAATTAGAACCAGATGGATATCCTGTTGCGGTTGATGTTACAAATTGTGGTGTTGCGTATGTAATAGAACCACCATTAGGTGTTGTTGTTATTGTTCCAGATGAACCACTACCACAATTTATTGTATATGGGTTATCCAATGGATTTGGAAAATGTGGGAGTGGCATTGGTGCAGTATTTGGTGTGAATGTTGGGAAAGAATATGTGGGTTCATCCTTAACCTCTGCCAATTTATCTTTTAA
>JGI25908J49247_10000232_pt1 | contig 16532 bp, 21 predicted proteins | sample LauGreSpBDMM15SD_2_FD_49247 | JGI IMG/M metagenome (IMG submission 49247) | reverse complement strand
TATTGTGGTATAAATAAAAATAAAAATATATTATTATTTATATGAAAGACGTTTTTGTTCATTTATTTCATATACTTTTAGTGGGTGGGTTGTTTTTATATGTAGGAATTACAAAATTAAACATTCCTAAATTTATGTATCCAATTTTGGTAACATTGGGAATAATAATCATGTTGTATCACGCATTTAAGGTTTATAAAAAGCTAAGTGCAGGAATGAATCCTTGGGTAAATTATATACATCTTTTTATTATCGGACCCTTATTGCTTTATATTGGATTAAATAGAGAGAAAACTGAAAGACGTTATTTCGAAATATTATTGATGCTAGGATTTGCTTCGATCGGCTATCACGGTTATTATTTGATCGAATAACACTTCGCTCTACTTGACCTACATTTTAATCCATTTTTTATTTAAAACGGCTTTTACGCTAGAAAGTGCGCCATTTGTCCATCCTTGATTATTACTAACAACTTCTCCTACGACAAGCATACCATTTTCGGGGTGTTGAGCCGTATGAATAAATTCATCTCTATTTTTATATTTATTTGTTAGAGGAGTATAATAATGTGTTCCAATCGGCCAATAATAATCTTTAATTGCGATTAATTCCAAGCCTTCATCATGAATACCCAACGCTTTTTCTATTAAATCGCAAAATACATCTCTATTTTTTGACGTATTTTCTAAATATTTTTTTAGAAAAGTAGCACTGGCGTTGTCGGAATACGCAATCATGTATACTCCTTTACTCGGATCCATTGGTATAANTTTTTGTAAAGGACCGGGAACAATCGTATATCCATTTATATATTTTTTCATTATTTCGGATGATTTTTTTGAAAATTTCCCATACAATCTAAGAAAGTTTTGNCCTTTTATTTCATTGTAAATACTATTTTTATTCGAAGCACCNGGAATTATCTGTTTTACACTATCAATTGTTGTAGCAACTATCACTTTATTTGATTCAAATACTATTCCTTTGTCTGTTTCAACTGAAAAGATACGCGGGGTTTCTCCTGTTTTCTTAATGCTAACCACATTCATTGATGATTTTATTTTATCAATACCAATTTTATTATGAAGCGCGGTAACCAGTTGTTTCCAATCTATATGCAATTTATCCCAACAGCATGCATTGTCGTCCATTCCATAATTATGTATAACGTCAAATGCGTCTTCATTTTCATAATCNGTATAGCCANCCGACACTAAAAAATCGTTATATAATTTATCTCCTAATATTGGTTTGGAAAACTCTTTAAACGTAGTTCGCGTTTGGGTTTTGTTTTTGTTATATTCGTTTTTTAAATGTTGAATTACTTTTTTAACGTCTACTATTTTATCAATCTGTGTTGAATAATATGGTTTAAATGGAGCTACTTCATACGGTAAATTAAGTTCATTTAATAATTGAATTAATAACTTGTCCTTGTGTTTTCTACCTACACCCGCACCAGATACTACTTGTGTTCCGTAAAATATATCATTGCNGGTTCTTCCGCCGATCCATTCCTTTTTGTATTTTTCTAAAATAATAAACGAGGTNGATGGTGACGTTTTTTGTATATTATATGCAGCATATAACCCGGAAATACCACTTCCGATAATAATTATATCATAATTCATTTGATATAATTATTATGATATAATAATATCACGTGGATACGATATTTTCGCAGTTTTTGAGGGAAACGTAGGCGACAGCCGAAGTTTCCGTCCAACCGCTTCGCTTCAAAATCCCGATTTTTAGAAACATAATAATAATATATTTATTATTATATATTATGCAAAATAAGACAAGAAAATTAACGATTGCTAGACGTAATAAAAAGATGGGTGGAAAATGGAGTATAAAATATAAAAAAAGTATTAATTGTAATCGTCCAAAAGGATTTTCTCATAAACAACATTGTAAATATGGGAGGAAAAGTCATACAAAGAAGAATCGATAAATATAAAAAGTTGGGAGAAATTGAAAAAGGAACTTTTTAAAAAGTTCCAAAAATGATAACCTGGAGTTTTTTACAATTTGTAAATTTCGCGTTTTACAAATTGTGATTAAAATGCAGTCATTTCACTCGAGTATACTATATTTTTACTGCGCATTTATTTTTAAAAATTGGAGTGCTTGATTTAAAAATTTAGTTTAGGCATTTTTTTATTATCCATAATATTTATAGAATGGATAATAAAAAAATGCAGGAAAATGCCGAAATTCACGAATGCAAACAATGCAACTTTGTTAGCAGCAAGAAAAGTAACTATAATATTCATTTATTGACTCAAAAACATTCAAGGATAACGATGGATAATAAAAAAATGCAGGAAAATGCAGAAATTTATGAATGCAAACATTGCAACTTTGTTAGCAGCAACAAAATCAACTATAATGTTCATTTATTAACTCCAAAACATTCAAGGATAACGATGGATAATAAAAAAAATACGAAAAATGCAGAAAAAAATGCAGAAATTTATGAATGTAAAAAATGCAACTTTGTTAGCAGCAAGAAAAGTAACTATAATATTCATTTATTGACTCCAAAACATTTAATGAAANAAATNNATAACAATAAAAATGCCGAGGAATATAAATGCAAATGCGGAAAAACATATAGATATCAATCTGGTNTGTGTAAGCATAAGATCACATGTAAACTTATATCTTGTCCAAATGATCAATTATNTCATTCTGAAATATCAAATACACTGACTAATGAATTGTTTATTGTTGCAGAAGATTTCCCACGTAATCGTGAAACTTCGACTGAATCATACGTTTCCCTCCAAAATACAAGGGATGATCTGATTACTCGTTTATTACAGGAATTAACGGAAGAAAGAAATAAACAAAATGAAATGAAGTCCGTGTTTATGTTGATGATGGAAAAATACCAAGAGATGCAATTACAAAATCAAAAAAATACAACCGATATTATTAAAGAGGCAACAAAAGGGAACCAGGAATTGGTAAATAAAATGATTGAGGTCATGCCCAAGATGGGCAATGTTACCAATAATACGACCAATAATACGCTGAACTTTTATTTGACGAACACATGTAAGAATGCCGAGTCTATACACGATTTTACGGATAGATATGTAAAGCGATGTTCCGATTTTTTTATAGAACACTATAGAGATATCGCAAATAATCAGTTGTGTCTGGCTACAAATGTATATGAAATTATGTTCAAATGCTTGGAAGAAAACCCCCAATATATGAATTTTATACAAACAACGGATGTAAAAAATGGAATTCACTATGTGAAGGAGAAAAAGAAGGATGAAAATAGACAATTATACGGTGAAGCAGAATTCATAAAATATATTGATGGATTTGAAAAGGCGGGAGCGTCCATAGGACATGCCCTGAATAAAGCTATATTTCCTCTTCAAACCGAGTTTACGCGTAAACTAGAACGAGAGATTGGAATTCCCCCGAACGAGAGTGATTTCGAAGATGACGACGAATATGAAGATGCATTAGATAAATATAAGATTCGACGACAGGATGCTACGCGAAATTTGCAATTGAACGTGTGCAATACAATGAGCATATTTGATAGTAAAACCCGCAAGATGGATATTTTGAATAAAACCAGACGTGTGAAGGAAGGCGTCGATAAAATAGATAATATATGAGAATGAATTTTATACTGCGCTCAACCCACGTGGGGGCTGCCGCCACGTGGCGTAAAACCAGCTATATTAAAGTGTTAATTGAATATATTATGTCGGTTAAGTTAATAAGTTATTCAAAACCGGTAGAAGAGGATCAATCTTTACAAGATTTGGTTGCTTATTGTGCAAGAGTCTCTAACCCAGCTAACCAAAATAATACGCAGACAAATGAAAAACTTATTCGCTATTTAATAAAAAATCAACATTGGTCGCCTTTAGAAATGGTAAGTGTATGTCTTGAAATTGAAACTACGAGAGACATTGCTAGACAAATACTGCGTCATCGTTCATTTTCTTTTCAGGAGTTCTCTCAACGTTATGCTGTAGCTGATTTGGGTTTTGAATGTAAAGAGGCTAGATTACAAGATAAGAAAAATCGACAGAATAGTATTCAAGTAGATGATGTTCATTTACATGAAGCATGGGAACAAAAACAAAAGGAGGTTGCAGATAATGCTCAGACCGCCTATAAATGGGCATTGGAAAATGGGATTGCGAAGGAGCAGGCTCGTGCGGTTTTACCTGAAGGAATGACGCTTTCAAGGATGTATATGAATGGAACACTGCGATCATGGGTTCATTATATTTCCTTGCGCAGTGGGAATGGAACCCAGCGTGAACATCGCGATATAGCCGTTGCATGTGCGCGAGCCATTGAGAAAATATTTCCAATGATAATGGAGTTTATTAGTGAAACAGATTGAATATTGCTAACTAGCACTATACAAATTGAGTAATCGAGAATGCATCATGCACCTGTACCAATGCACAGAAGGCTTCGCGATATAGGTAAATTAAACCAACAGATATCTCCTTACGCAACTTACCCTGCGAAACATTGTCGAAGGAGGTTGGAGCGATCCGTAGCCGAAGGCGATAGCTGAAGGAGTTCATATGTAATCGCATATACTAACGATGAAATTTGACCTTGTCTGACTATTACCGGCGTTAGCATCTACAATCTGAAACGGTTTACCGCATCCATAGATCAAGTCTTGGCTTTTTAAGTCGTCACACACCTCTTTTGCAGAGTGCGGGTCGATTTGTTTCCCGGTTTTCTTGACTACACCGTGTCTGAAAATACCACAATTTAGTTTTTCAATGATTATCGGGTCAGAACAATGCGGGCATACAATTACACTCTCCGCGTCATGAACATGTTTACGGAGTTTATTCGGGAAGCTCATTTGTCGGTTATCTTCAGGTGCCTCCATCTAAAATATATATATAGTAAACTACCTGAACGTTTACTATGTTTACATAATAAATGTTATCGAACTTTATCCAAGATATTATCGACCGAGAACAGCAAAATCCAGATCTACAATCGACAATTGATGTGCAGGCAATATTGCGCGCCGCAGAGAATGTAGAATCGGATTTTCTAAACACACAGACAACACAGACAATTTCAGATGACGTTGTCCAAGCATTGCGGTCGTCGGACGTGGCTGATACAAATATTCACGAATTATGCGATAAATTGATCGAATATCGTCATGTTGAACATGTTTATCAAATACACAAGGGTAAACATGTTAGGTGGTTGCGGAATGGGAGATTGACGAACGGAGGTATCGTCGTTGATGTGAAATTCTTAGATACGGGGACACATATTTTATGTAAAAACCGAGAGCGGTTCGTGCAATATAAGTTTGACGATTGCACAACATTTCAGCGGTTATCGTCGGACGAAATTCTCATTTTACAACTCAAACTAGAATCGAATTAATCCTTCCAGATCATTGTCTGATGCTACTCGCGGAATGTTTATGTGAGTAAAATCTTGGAAATATTGTCTCGCCCAACTGGATACACCCTCATTAATTAAGAGGAACACTGCGCTAGCCATAATCATAACGCGATCATTGGACGTGCAGTTAAGTCTGCGAAATGGATTGAATCGAATAAGTAATATAATTGCGATAAATATTCGAACACCCGTGTTAATATAATCTGTGTATTTGGGGTCAACACGTGCGATACCAAATATGGAACCGAAATATAATGCGTAAAGTATTCCGATTAACCAGTAATAAACAGAAACTGATATACCGTCTAGCTTGGAATCGATCGATTGTATTGCTTCGAAAATGTAATGACTCATATACTATATCCGTAGAATATAGTACATGTTTTATCTATGCCCGTTTTTCGGAACGACTTAACCAACGAATTGGTCGCCATTCCACATAGGCTCTTGGAACTTCGTTTGTAGGCAATCCTGGTATGATAGACTGCATAATATAATATATTACATCGCGCATTTTATTCATATGGATTCCGTCCATTGGAGCTTTGTCTTGAAAATACATATTAAATGCATCGATGGCTGCTTGGGTCGGTTTCCCCTCATTGGGACCAGAATCGATGAAATAATATTTAATCAGGTCTTCGATTTTCGTATTCAGGGGAGACGGATTGGCTATAGTAATGTTTATATCTGTAATCTGATATCCATCGACTTCCGTGGAACCTATAATCATGGTGTTTGAGCTTTCGGCCAAGGACGCGACTCCTGGGATATTCGAACTGTTACTTAGATTCCATCCACTAAACTCCCATCCAGATGTGCTATTGTCGACACGGCTTCCTGCATTACTTTTTGTCGATGTTTTGGCCTTTGATTTTTGTGCCTCCTCCCAAGCTGCCGCAACACCATCTAAACAACTTCCGGGGCACGCAAGTCTACAGTCATCATTGTTATCGCATGATGCTCCATCTGTTTTACCCGACCCCCCACCGCTGCGACCACCTCCACCGCCATTCGCATTACCATCCGTGTTATCGGAATTGTTATCGCCAGAATCACCATTTGTGTTACCACTCGAATCATTATCGGAATTATTCAGCGCACTTGAGAAAGCCGCAAATGGTTGACCTTTGTATATTTTATACGTAGGTGTCGGTTGAATTTGAATGGGAAAGATTGGATCACCCGTCCATTTGATTGCTGGCCAAGCCTGTGTCGGTATAGGATTGTTTGTTATTTGAATATTTGGTATTACAATATTGAGTAAATAATAACCTATGTCGTTTAATTTGCCCTTGTTTTCGGAGGTAATTGTCCCGGTGATGGGCGAACTACCACCGGTAATGTAATTCGAGTAAAGTTCAATCGTATCGATATACGGAAACCCGCGTTTATCGAAATACATGGATATATATCGATCAATCATTTGATTTATGGTTTCTCCTTGATACGCAGGAAGGGGTTTTATATTGTATTCCTCCTCACTTATATACGGGTTAATTACTGGGCGTGGTAATGTGCGTGCGCCCTCTCGGATTGTGTGCGATTTTGCTAGATATGTACCAAGAAAGAATCCAAATATTCCCAATATTAATATATATAACAAAATTGTGTATACGGGCTCGGAATTCATACTATACTATAATTACATAAAAACTATAGCATAGTAAGAATTAATCAACACATATAATAATAATGAACGATCCCGTCAAGAGAAGTAGTTTAATAGCCAACAAATATTTGCCTGTGTCCAAGATCGGGTCCGGTAAATTTGGAGCCGTATATGCGGGAAAATATGTAAAAACAGACAAACCTGTCGCTATAAAGATCGAATTCTTGGACACGAACCTACAAACATTAAAACATGAGACCACAATTTTGAACTATTTGCACTCGAAAGGTTCGGAATACACGCCGCAAGTATATTGGTATGGTATCCATTTAAAACAATACGTCCTAGTCATGGCGTTATACGAGAGATCCATTGAAGATCTATTACATTCGGCTAGTCTGTCCAAGATACAGTCTATAAAAATGGCTACAAAAATGATAGATATATTAGAGACAATCCATACAATGGGCGTCATTCATCGCGATATAAAACCGCAAAATTTTATGTTAAATGGATCGGACACATATTTGATTGATTTCGGGTTATCAACTGTATATGTAGACGACAATGGGAAAAATTTCGAACCAAGAGCGGCAAGTTCATACATCTTAGGCACGCCTAAATTCGTCAGTATTCNTATACACAATGGCGAAGACCCGTCGCGCCGAGACGATTGCATATCAGTTATGTATATTTTATTGTATATGATGCGAGGAGGACACGTTCCGTGGGAGAATATTAATATAGAGGCGTCAGGAATGTATGAAGAAAACCACATTTTATACTATAAAAATGTGGGAAGAATGCGAATAAAGATGGATTATAACGAGTCACTTGATCCAAGCTCGTCGATCGGTATTATTTTAAAACACTTACACGAATTATCATTTGCAGATCGTCCGAATTATCAATGGATTATTTCAACACTAATGGAAGGGTTTTAACTCGTTTTCTTTTCAATGCGATTAAACATGTCTGGATTGTATACTAGATGTCCGGTAGGTTTATATTGATTCACAGACGTGTATTGCTTTTGTGGTTTATCCATGTTTATATTAGAGTTTAACATACGTGCATTTGGATCGTTCGATTCGTTCATTAACATTTCATTTTTATTATCGGACGACGAAATCACCTGACCAAACTCGTCAACCGAAACACCGGTTTTCTTTTTATATTCAGACCGCACATATGCAGGGATCCAATTTGACCAACATACAAACAGAGTATTTGGATGAACATATCGAATATGAAACTTGTTCGCCTCTAGTTTGGCCACAATATATGCGATGCAATCTGCCTTATCATATATAGGTTCGCCAAATATATATTCTGGAATCGTAAACCAAATATGTTGATCGGCGGTTTTGTTTCGACCGGCGAGTGTAATTCGCTTATGAATACGGTTCAAAATTTTATTAAATATTGAAACTTGGCGTAAATCGCGACGCTGTTTTTTTTCATAAAGATCATCAATGTTGATATCACCAACGTTATCACTATCGGTAGTGTATAAGAAGCAGGACATTCGGGTTATACTATATATTGAAAAAAACTTGGACAAACCTTGGACAAATGAATGAAAGATGATAATGAAATGATCAATATAAATAGTNGAAGCGTATACATTCCAATGGAATCTNACGATAATACAATACCNCCCACAATTAAACATTTGGTTATTGCGGGNGGCGGGACATATGGGTTATCTGCATACGGCGCACTCAGAGAAACCCACAAACATGGTATATGGGATATTAAAAACATTGAAAGTTGTTATTGCACTTCTATCGGTGCACTCATGTCCGTCATTATATTTCTTGGATATGACTGGGATACAATCGACAATTATTTTATAAAGCGTCCATGGTCAACGGTGTTAAAATATGATATTCATACGATTATAAATTCGTATGAAAAATGCGGGGTATTTGATCATACTCTATTAAATGATGCATTGAAGCCACTATTTCTGGGTGCGGATATATCATTGGATATCACGATGCGAGAGTTTTTCGATAAAACGGGTGTGACTATGAATATTTTCACAGGTGAGTTAAATGCGTTCAAATTGGTCTGTATTTCACATACAACCCACCCGGATTGGAGGGTCATGGATGCATTATATGCGTCGGCAAGTATACCCATTTTCTTCAAGCCATTGTGTATAGATAACTCAATATTTGTCGATGGCGGGGTATTTCTAAACTATCCATTAGTCGAATGTTTAAAACGTCCCGGAGTTAACCCACACGAAGTGTTGGGTATAAAAAAATTAACACCCATTGCGAATATAGATATGCTCGACTCAAATACCAATTTGATAGATTACACCTTATTTCTAGTCAATCGATTGTTAGCATGTGCCGAACAAAATCGTAACGAAGAAGCTCTTCAAATTGATAATGAAATACATATCACTCTTGAATCGGTCGCGGTATCGGGTTTATATGAATTCGCAAATTCAGAAAAACGTAGAAGTGAACTTATACAAATCGGGGTAGATGCGGCAAATATAATGATCGAATCGAGACGCCTTCGATTGGAAGGCAACCAAGAAAAAACGCCAGTTATTGCGTCAAATCAGTAACAAACTTATCTAAATTCTCGTATGAAATCTTGGCGTCATAGTTGATGCGTTTGTTGTCTTTCATCATAACCACAGTTGGATAACCATCAATACTATATTCCTGTATGAGCGGATCATCGCCCTCTGTGCAATCTACTGAAATTGTCTTCATTGTGTAGGTGCCTATAGTCTTATTATCAAACGCGGTCTTAAATTTTTCCCATTCAGGCTTGGCGCGCTTGCAGTGGGGGCACCAATCGGCAGAAAAGAAATATACCTGGGCTTCACTTGATCTGCGATTGTTATTGGACATATCGCTTTCGCCGAGACTTTCGACGGTGGGCTTAATATACCACCTGTATGCGAAAATGCATGCTATCACAAAAATAATAACGACAATTAGGACCATCGCGTGCGTTTTGAATGGTTTCACGTAGTCGTTGTATAGAACATTTACAATATTATCGGACATCTGTATATATTTTATAAAAACATTTTATTATTCAAAATATAACGGTCTTTATGAGATTTCCCAAGTTTAGCATCGTGGTTTTCGGATACAATCTTTTATACATGTAATATATCTATAACATGTCTAAAACCAGAAGTAATCGGAAAAAGAAACGCGCATACACGCGTAAACATTATCAGTCGAACGACGGAATGTTAACGAGCGTATGGGGTCCGAGTGCATGGCATTTCCTGCATACTATGAGTTTTAATTATCCAGTAAACCCTACATGTGACGACAAGCGTCATTATCGCGAATATGTGTTGAGTTTGCGACATGTATTGCCGTGTGGAAAATGCAGAAAAAACCTATGCAAAAATTTCAACAGGCACCCGCTGCTTTATAAGCACATGCAGAATCGCACAACATTTTCGAAATATATTTACAAATTACACGAAGTTATTAATGAAATGTTGGGTAAGAAATCGGGGTTGAGTTACGAAGATGTGAGAGACAGATATGAACATTTTCGTTCAAGGTGCAGAGTTTCACAAAAGGTGCGCGACGTGCATGAAGAAAAAGGGTGCACCGAACCGGTGTATGGTGAAAAATCAAAATGTGTATTGCAAATCGTTCCTCAGACCACAAAATGCGATACGTTTCAAATAGATGAAAAATGTAAAAATAAATTGGTATAAACTTCGGATAGTGCCTACATTTTCGTCCAAAACCAATGGTGAAATGCCTACTTTTTTATAACAAAGAATATATATAATGAATACTTCTTTAAATCCAACATCGGTTAAGGATGCTGCATTAACATATAATTTAGAAGATTCTGTTTCGAAAACGGTCGAAACAGAGGAACACGTAACGACCGATGAATTGCCCGCAGCCACCCCCGCAGTTGCGGCGTCACCATCATCCATTCGACTGAAAAAAAAGAAGGTCCCGTTTTGGACAGAGGATCCAAATATACTCGTGAAACCCGCGTATATTACCGAATTTTTTCCAATCGAACCAATGTCGTTTAATCAAAAATTAAATGCGATTACACGGACAGTTATTGTATTGACCGTTGTATCATATATGTTTACGCAAAATGCGCGCGTAGTGGGCGTGGCCGTGATGACTATAATAGCGGTGTTTTTTTTACACTACGCGAATGCGCGCGAGGCATACGCCGGATGCGAGCGACGTAGTGAGCAGGAAGGGTTTCGAAATGACGAGCATACCAAGATCAATGAATTTGGTCGGCGTGCGAAGTTGTATGATCATCATGGCCCATTTTTAGAGGTTCCTCGAGATTTCGAGGGAACATTTGATACACCAACTACGTCGAACCCATTGTCGAACGTGCTGTTGACGGACTATGACTATAATCCGAATAAAAAACCAGCACCTCCGTCGTTCACTGCGGAGGGAAGTGAAATGATTACAGAGAAGGCGAAACAGATGGTTCAAGACTTAAATCCTACACAGCCCGACATTGTTAAAAAGCTGTATAATGACGTGAATACGAATTTGGAATTAGAACAATCCATGCGCCAATTTTATAGCACATCGAATACGACCATTCCAAACGACCAAGCGAGTTTTGCCGAGTTTTGTTATGGGAATATGATATCGGGAAAGGAGGGCAATATGTTTGCCTCAGTGCGAGACAATCCGAGATACAATTTATACTAACGTATACGACAATGCTAGATGTGTGTCCATAGTGAAACTCTGCATGCTACATTCGATGGAGTTTAGGCGGGAGATTCACGGCATACAAACTCCTTCAAAAATATATATTAATTATATAACAGATGTCTACAACTAGTAACTACAAATTCAATAACGTGGATCGCATCGATGATGATTCTACTACTTTAACTCAACGGACTCTGCAAAACGACAGATATTCGAATTACACAACAATGAATTATTTTAGCAATATCGCGAACGACGAGCCCATTCGATTCGCCACATCCCAGCAAGTGATTATTCCGGATGGGGCGATGGGAAGTGGTGTCGGAGGTAACAATGTGGAAGGAGAATCACTCTTGTTGTTAAAAACCGAACACGAGCGGGCTTTAGGTCGCCTGAACTTGATGGAGCGCCAATTTGTAACTGTCCCTTATTTAGGAAGAGGCTCCGTGGACCCCGCATTAGAGTTGCGATTACTCGAGGGTGAGCCCATGAGCGAGAAAAAGAGTGTTTCTACCGTTACCGCCCAGAGTTTTATGGGATACACGATGCACCCGTCAAGTAAGGAGATGGAGGAAAAGTCCGGTCATCGTATTGAGGAAAGCGCGATGAAAGGTTGGGTTCGAGGTGGATCTGATACACGCTCACCAGTTGATACCGAATTAGCTAAAAANGGNCGTCCGTCAAATGGTGGATTTTAATCTCATTCGACCNGCGTGTTCGGAATCTTGAAAACGATATAAACGATACGTGTTTATATTGTTTATAATAAAATGGATTCACTTCCCTATAACGTAAATGCTGTATTGAAGCCGTATACAAACGATTTCGAATACCGCCAGTGTATAAGACAAGTATTCACCATGTCTAATCTGGGCAACGAGGATACGGATATTGATGATATTTCACGAGATGAAAACGACTATGACGGCGGTTCATCCATGGAGGCCATGGATTATATATATGCAAAAACTCGACACAATGTGTGTTTTCTAAGACTATATGACGTCGCGGCATCAAAAATGCTTTCAATGGATCGATGCATCGGTTTAGCTGTATTATTCGCATACGACTATCTAGATTTGTTTCATATGTGCATTGTATCATTCCACAATTCACCAGAAGATTTCAACGAAATGAATGAACATTTTATTCGATTACATACCAAGATAATGTGAAGCGATCCGTAGCCGAAGGAGTTCGGATTTTCGGCTGTTTGTTTTTATGTAGGCATAATATAAAATGGCTTCTACACGTAATAAAAATACACCAGGTGATTACAACGCAGAACAAAAATCGTTTCTTCAACAGGTTGAATATTGCACAAATAAAGAATATGCGATCGCAACACCCACATATCTCGCAGGAAACGGGTTAATCCATGGACGAATGCCCGATACAGAACTATCGAATAATCCAAAAGACATCGAATCATTTTTATTTGGAATCGGATCGACGAATTTAGTTGCTCCCAAAGCACCAGTTACCCCTGAACTCAAGCGACTCCAAGAATTGTCCATTGTAGACCGCAGAGTTCCATTAATTATGCCCGACGATTTAGTCATTCGTGGGAATCAAAGACCTACGTTCGGATGAAAATTCCCACAAAAAATGTCCACATTTTGTATAACATGTTTAAAGGGTATTTTGACGTTCAAAAAAACGGAGTATCACCATTTCAGAACTTCCTATGTTATTTGGGAGGTTCCGCGATTCAAACCGTTGGCGACAACCCCGTAACTGCATATAGACAATTGGTTCAACAGTATGCGAAATCCGCAGCAGGAGAAATAGTTAGTCCAGAAATAGCAACAAACGAGGCAAGGACGGTATTTAAGAAGGCTCCTGTAGCCGCATCATTGTCCGGTCTCACACCACGCATGGTGGGTGTATTAATAAAACGTGTCCCAAAATTCGGGACTCTCCTCGGGTATACCGCGCTCACCGGTAATACTGGCGAGCCAGGGTTTGCTGCTGCGACTGCTGCATCTATTTTATCGGCGCCGTTTATTAATCCAGTTCGCATGATTGAAAAACAACAGCGCTCCAATCTGAGGAAAACTGGTAAGGAGACCCCCGTGATCGATATATTGAGGGAATCGCAACAAAAACAATTTCGTCCACTTTTTCGTGGAACTGTTCCACTAATGGGACATTCATTCATAAGTGCGGTCTTGGGATTGGTTGGACAGCCTAAATTGCAAAAAAGCATACAGCATGAATTGGGCACAAAATCAAGTCTAGGTAAATCTGCGACTAATTTGATAGCATCTGCAGTAGTTAGTCCTCTTTACGTAATTGCTACCAATCCATTATCTAGATTGGAGGTTATTATGCAAACGACCTCCATTTCAGGAAAACGGATTGGTGTAGTAGAAGCGTGCAAAGAGTTGACCGCCGACATGAGCAAGTTTGGATTGAGAGGTATTTTCAGAGGACAAGGTTTAGGAATTGCGAAGGCGATTGTATCACTTACGTTATTTCACGAGGGGCGAATTTTCTTGATGGATCGAATGAAGGTATACAACGGAACGAACTAATTTGGAGCGTTATCGGAGGCAATCGACTAGCGCCCACGTTTCTCTCACCAAAAACATATTATAATATAAAATGAGACAAACGTATATGTTTCATTTTATCTAGAGCGAACCGGAGGACAAACGTGAACGGCAGTGTTCCTAACAAATATTCATTTTTTCTAAAAAGGGTAAATATATCAATAAGTAAATAGCATAATAAATCATCATTGAATTTACACTCCAACACCACATGCTTCCCACAGTATTATCGTTTTTATAATTTATAACAGTTATAAATAAGGTAACCAAACCAAATATAACCCCAAACCATTGTTTTTCATAAGAAAAACTAAATAAAAAGAAAAATAACCAAACAACCCAAATAACGGGCGAAATATCGAAAAAATTCCATCTTAAATGACCATTTTTACTAATTGACGAATATATATCGTTGGTCGAAAATTTATATATTGAAAATGGTATTGCGAGTAATAAATAAGAATATATTAATAAATTACGGATTTCTATATTTTTTAAAATCATAATACTCACGAGTGGCTGAGCAAGTAATAATAATGTTGCGGCTATTGAAAAAATATTATTATAAAATTTATTGTTAATATTTCTCCAAATAAAAAATTCGATTAATTGCATAAATATAAATGACGCAAAAAAAAGATATACCCATTTATCATTTAGTTCTGGAATTTTATATTTTGTAAANGNNTTGTTATAGATAATGAGTGCTAATATGAACCCACTAAATAAAAATGTATTTAATGAAACATTCTCATTCCAACACATTCGTATACCATAGGTGTATACATTATTAGATAGATTATGATAAAATTGATCCGGTAAAAAATACTACTATTATATCAACACAAACTCCTGCGACTAACGCCTTCTGATTTACATCTATCTATATATCTCAATAAAATGTCCGACGATGCACATTTTATCGAAAATGCTCTGGAATTTATTTATTCTCACAACTTGAAGGATAATATTATTGCGAATTATTTGCGCGGTCCTCCTGAAGATCGAGGATTCATGTTTTACAACTGGGAAGCCGACAATAGACTCTCCGACAACGACAAGGCCGCATTTGCGGTTATGCAATCTTATATATTGGATGGCGGCTATGATTCCGGATCATCCTTTGGATGTATGCAACGCGCGATTCAAGCTCGCGTAATAGAATATTTACAAACTCCTACGAATACAGACGATGAATATTTATTCAGTGAAGGAAAATAGGGATTTCCCGAGTAAACTTCTTCGACGTCCTTCAATTTGCACATATATTTCATCAAAAAATAATAAAAATGGGGTGTTTATTATTTTTTATAGTCAGGTTCTTCATAGTAAAAATATCATAAAATTGAACGGTTCTTTTTACTATTAACCCATGCATCAAATAATATCAAATGAGTAATATCCGAGTAATATACGAGTCGTCGCTTATGCAATGGTTGCAACTGGACGGAATGGTATTGTATCCGTTCGTATTAATATCCACGTCAAAGGAAGAAACATTACCTTCCACATTAAAGCATGAAGTTACACACGTTCACCAAATAGAACGAGAGGGCTTTTGCAGATTCTACTGCAATTATTGCATATATATGTGCAATGACTGTTATGAAAACAATAAATATGAGCAAGAGGCTTACTCAACCGAAAGTATTGCCCTTACCGATGCCGAACTAGAAATATTAAATCTACCACCCACTTTTCCCAAAACGGACAAGGCATTCCAAAAAAAATTAAGACATTCCAAAAAAATAAAACAATTGATAGAAACTCCGCCTACGGAATTTCCCGAGTTAACTCCGGAGACGTGCGAATGATTGTCGCAGGGGATCTCTTCGCATCATCTACGTTTTCATCCACTTCCACGGCGCGTCTTTTAGTTCGCGTTTTCCTATTAGTAGGTGAAGTTAATTTTTTAGTCAAAGTTTTCGGATTTTTCGGCCGACCCCTTGTTTTTTTTATGGGTGCAGGATGAGTGTCTACAGTTGGACTCGTTATAGTAGCGTCGTCAGGATTCAATCCTAAAACCGCGAGTTTTTTCGCTTCATCCGTATCAAGCACCGTTGCGATGGTTTGTTCAGGGAGTTGGTCTGATTTTATACCGAACAATGATAATTTAGATTTTACTTTTACATTATTAATCAATTGGAAAAAACGCGAAAAATTGTTTGTGCGAATCGACTGAATGATATCAGTTAATGACTCAAC
>JGI25908J49247_10000231_pt1 | contig 16596 bp, 17 predicted proteins | sample LauGreSpBDMM15SD_2_FD_49247 | JGI IMG/M metagenome (IMG submission 49247) | reverse complement strand
ATGGGGCGTATGGTCAGGCCAGAGGAGGTCGCCGATGCGATTGGCTTTTTGCTTTCACCCGCCGCTTCTGCCATCACGGGCATCAATCTTCCAGTAGATTGTGGCTGGCTGGCTGGCTCAACGTGGCAAACCTATGGCGGTGTGCCACCTGCGCGAAACTTAGCGGGTGTTGGCTGATGCTGCGCATTGAGCACTTAAGCAAATCCTTTGGTGGCGTGACTGCTACATCGGATGTGTCTATGCATTTCCCCAGCGGTTCTTTGTCGGCTGTGATCGGCCCCAACGGTGCTGGCAAGACAACGTTTTTCAATCTTATTTCGGGCGCTTTGCAGCCAGATGCTGGCAAGATTTTGCTCGAGGACGAGAACATTGTGGGCTTATCCAGCAGTGAAATTATTCGAAAGGGAATTGGGCGAGCCTTTCAAGTTGCCAAACTCTTTAAAACCTTGACAGTCGAAGAATCCTTAAGGGGCGCGCTTCAATCTCCCATGGGTAAATCAGCACAAATGCATGGTCGTTTTCCGCTAGATCAAACGCGTGACAGAGCCATGGAGGTTATGGAGCTTTTGGGATTGCAGCACAAGGCTGATGTGGTCAGTGGCAATTTGTCACATGGCGATCAAAAGCTCCTCGATATAGCGCTGGCTTTGGTACTGCGGCCTAAAGTTTTGCTGCTAGATGAGCCTGTGGCTGGTATGGGTCCTGAGGAGAGGACCCAAATGATTGACACGGTGTATTCGCTTTGGCAAAAAGGTGGACTCACCATCGTTTTAATTGAGCACGACATGGACGTTGTTTTTCGTATCGCTCAGCATATTTATGTTTTGTCCTACGGTAAGTTACTTGCGCAAGGTTCAGCCGAGCAAATCCGTAGCAACCCCGATGTGATTGAGGCCTATTTAGGCACACCCAAAGAGCTTACCCATGAACGTCATGCTTGATGTTGTTGGATTGGATGTCAAATACGCCAGCAGTCAGGTTTTGTTTGGCCTGAAACTGCAAGTGCATCAAGGCGAAACTTTGGCGCTATTGGGACGCAACGGTGCAGGTAAAAGCACGAGCATGAAAGCCATTGCAGGTGTCATTGCAGCTTCTGCTGGCTCCATTCGTTTAAATGGAAAAAAAGATATTTCCGCCATGGCCTCTCACCTGATTGCCAGAGCCGGTATTGGCTTTGTTCCTGAGGACAGGCAAATTTTTACCGGTTTGTCAGTTCAAGATAATTTGATCATTGGGGCTAAGCTTGGACCACAAGGTGAGCAGGTTTGGACGCTTGAGCGGGTCTACGAGATGTTGCCCTTGTTGTATCCCCTTAGGCAACGCATGGGTGGTTTGCTGTCTGGTGGTGAGCAGCAAATGCTCACCATAGGGCGGGCCTTGATGGGCAACCCAAGCTTGTTGCTTCTGGATGAGCCCAGTGAGGGGCTGGCACCCATCATGGTTCAAAAAATTGGTGATTTGATTGAAAATTTGCGTCAACTTGGCACCACCATCGTGTTGGCAGAGCAGAACTTGCATTTTTGTTTAGGCCTGGCGGACCGAGCAGTGGTGATTGACAAGGGCTGCGACGTGTTCGTGGGAAGTATTGCCGAACTCAATGCCAATGCAGAGATCAAAAAGCGCTACTTGTCCGTCTGATGGGCTTACTCACGGCCCACAATAAAGCCAGCGTAGCCCTTGTTGACGACCTCTTCACAAGTTGTACGGTAGCGCAGAAATCCCCCAGGGTAGGGCATGAATACACGTGGTTTGCCAGGCACATTGGCACCTAAATACCAAGAATGCTTAGCCTGTGGCAAAAGGGTTTCGTTGGCTGCTGCGTTGACAGTGGCAACCCAATCTTCACTGGCTTGTTGGCTGGCCTCAATGGAAGCCATCTTATTTTTTTGCAGATGCTCTATGCAGTTCGTGATCCATTCGACATGGTGCTCAATGGCCGGTGGCATATTGCATAAAACAGAAGGGCTACCCGGGCCGGTGATGGTGAACATATTGGGAAAGCCTGGCACCTGAAGACCCAGGTAATTGAGGGGGCCAGCCTGCCAAGTCTTTTGCAAGCTCACGCCATGTCGACCTCGAATATCCATCTTCAACAAAGAACCTGTCATGGCATCAAAGCCAGTGGCAAAAACGATGACATCTAAATTGTGTTCAGTCATACTGGTTTTGATGCCACCAGGCGTAATGCAATCTATGGGCGTGTCACGAAGGTTGACCAAATCTACGTGACTTAAATTGAAGGTTTCAAAATAACCGCTGTCTATAGGCGGGCGCTTGGCCGCAAAAGGATGGTCAATATCGCTGAGCTGCTCTGCTTTAACGGGGTCAGTGACAGTCTGGCGAATTTTGTTTCGAATGAAATCTGCTGCAGTTTGATTTGAATCTGCGTTCTGTAGCAAATCTTTGAAACTGGCGCGAAACTGCAAGCCGCCCTTAAGCCACGCTTCTTCGTAAATTTGGCGACGCTCATCTTCGCTGAAATCGAGAGCCAAACGTTCTGACAAACGAAAGGGGTGGGCGTTGGTATTGCTTGTCATCACTTCGCGAAAGTGATCGGCATTTTCCTTGGCATAACGCTTGAAAGCATCGTCCAATGGCATGTTTCGAGCAGGAATGCTGTAGTTGGCTGTTCGCTGAAACACCGTTAAATGCTTGGCTTGTTCAGCAATCACCGGAATGGCTTGAATACCGGTGGAGCCCGTTCCGACGACGCCCACATTTTTACCCGTGAAATCCACACCTTCATGGGGCCACTCACCTGTATGAAACCACTGCCCAGAGAAAGAATCAAGCCCCGCAATATTTGGAATATTGGCAGAGGACAAACAACCCACAGCAGTGATGAAATACTTTGCAGAAAATGTTTGACCTGTATCGGTGGTGATAAGCCACCGTTTGTCGGAGTCTGAAAAACGCGCGCTTTGCACTTTGGTGCCCAGAACAATATCAGGGCGTAAATCAAAACGGTCAGCCACATGGTTGAGGTAGCGCAAAATTTCAGGCTGCTGTGGGTAACGCTCTGACCATTCCCATTCATTTAAAAGTTCTTTGGAAAAATAGTAGGCGTACGAGTGACTTTCAGAATCACAACGGGCCCCAGGGTATCGGTTCCAGTACCATGTGCCGCCCACCCCTTGCGCTGCATCAAGCACTTTGACTGACAAGCCCAGTTTGTCGCGTAAAAGGAGCAATTGGTAGAGACCAGAAAAGCCTGCGCCAACCACAACAGCGTCTAGCAAAACGGGAGAGGCGGGAGAGGCGGGGGATAGGGGGGGAGCATTCATTGGCTTGTATTTTGCCTGTGATTTATAACTTCAAACGAGTTACCCTTCAAAAGATGTACAAATGTAAAGACACGATGAAACTCGACCCTCAGCAGACGGCTGACGCTTTGCCCTACCTGTTGCTAGCGCAAGAGATAGAGCTTCTATTGGGAGACACCTCGGTCGTGGTGCCGNNGCGCTTGGTGCAGCGCTTGTCAGACCAAAGCAGTTTATTTGTCATGCCAGCGTCAGACGCGAGACTGGCCATCACCAAACTCATCACATGGGTAGCTGACAACCCCTCGCGTGGTTTGCCGGCTATTCAAGGTGAGGTCATGGTGTTTGATGTTCGTGACGGCAGGTGTTTGTGCTTGCTCGATGGTCCCACTGTGACTGCGCATAGAACGGCTGCGGTTTCTTTGCTTGCTGCGCAAAAGCTCGCNCCCAATCCTTCGGGTAAATTGTTGTTGGTGGGTGCAGGGGTTCAGGCANGGGCGCATTTACATGCGTTTGTTCAAGGTTTGGGTGTGAAGGAGGTCATGGTGGCCTCACGTACACAAGCCAGTGCGCAGATATTGGTGGACGAGGCTGTTGCCATGGGTTTGCAAGCAGAAATTGCTGAAAGCGCAGACGATGCCTTGGCAGATTGCAGTCTGGTGGTGACTGCTACCAGCGCCCAAGAAGTTGCTTTGCGCGCACGCCCACGGGAAGACGCATTTGTGTGCGCAATCGGTGCATTCACACCCACCATGGTGGAGTGGGCCGCCGATGTATGTACCTATATGGCTCAACACGGTCGAGTGTTTGTCGATACCCGCGACGCTGACCATGAAGCAGGTGACTTGTTGCAAGCAGGATTGGATGTGACTCAATTTCCCGCATTGCAAGCGCTGATAAGAGGCGAGGTTTCAGGGGCTTACGCCCAAAGTGGCCCCGTTTTTTTCAAAAGCTGTGGTTGGGCCGGTTGGGATTTGGCTGCCGCAAGGTGCGTGGTGCAACTACCAGAGACTTACTGCTTGGAACCTTCCGAGAGCCTGCGGCCGATACCAACGGCATAAGGGGCTGCTCTTGCAGCAAGCATAGGATCATTGGAGGGTTCTACNCCTTTTGGNAANACGGTNGGTATAAANGTAATGTCCCTACAGGCGCCTGCCGAATCTTCAGACACTGCTGTCACTTTCAAGCTGCCAAGGGTTACTTTGCGACGGCTTTCGGGCAAGGGCACAGTGGCACTGTCGAGCTTGTCACCAGGTTCTGCCAATTGAAGGTTGAAATTGAAAGTTGCTTGGCCATCCTTGACGCGTTGACGAAGCTCGTCGAACAGGAAAGTGGTTCCTTTCGCCTTGGCCTCTTCATCGCTCAAACCCATCACGCCGGAGACAGGCTCGAAAATCCATTTGCCAAACTGCTTCTCACCCTTGCTGTTGACAAACGCAAAGGCATTCACGCCCCAGTAATTGACCGAGGCAAAGCTGGCCGGCACGGGCTGGCTTGCAAAGTATTTCCCTTGTAGCAACACTTCAGGGTTGGCCTCGGCAAAGGCTTTGACCTTTTCGGGATTGGGCGCTTTGGTGGAAGGGTCTGGCGTGAGCGACTCTAATCGGCCGAGCAACTGCGCGGGTGTTGATGATCCAAACACAGGCGCGGAAATATTTCCCATTTGCCATGTTTCACCGTTGGGTAGGTTGAACTGCAGCGCCATATTGCGTTGACTCTTTGCATTGTCTACAGCTTTTGGGTTGCCTCCGCCCACAGAAAAGCGAACGATCACAGGTATTTTTTGGCCACTGAATGCGGAGGCAGATGACAGGTTGCGACCATCTGTGCTGCCAACAAACTCGCCGNTTGCGCATATTCCCTTGGCACCCGAGCGNCGGTATCCTTCAAATTTCCCGCCGGCTGCCTCAAAAGAATCCACCATTTTTACAGGGTCAACAGTTTCTGCGCTGAGGGCAGTTGCCGTGATGAGGTTGCTTAAGGTGAAAACAGCCAGAGCGGAGAGTTTTGAGCGGGAATTGATTGGCATGATGAATATTTAAATTGAAAAACATTACTGTATATTGAAAAAACCAAAACCAATGAAGCGAATGAGAAACCCCAGCCATTCAGGTGCTAATTAAATCTGGCTTGGTATATTCCCAGTCTCAAAGAGTGTGTTGGGAATCCTTTAGCTAATAATTTTTAATTAAATAGGCAAGCTGTGTATGAGAATTTATTTGTTTGTTCTGCTAATGGTTTTGACTAATCNGAGCTGGGGATTTACTGATTGNTCTGTGTGTCCCGAAATGACAACTTTAAAGTCAGGAACTTTTTACATGGGTAGCTCGGATGAAAAACCTCGTCATTCAGTCAATATCAAAGCATTTGCAATAGGCAAGTTTGAAGTTACTCAGTCTGAGTGGCACTCACTCATGGGCTCTGACCCAAGTTTGAATAAAGGTTTAACGCACCCTGTTGAGAATATTTCATGGAATGATGCACAACTCTATACCCAAAAGCTTAGCCAAAAAACAGGCAAAAAATACAGATTACCCTCTGAAGCAGAATGGGAGTATGCAGCCCGTGCTGGCAGCACCACCATATACCCATGGGGAGATGCTGTTAGCCAAATGGATGATCACGCTTGGTCAAATAACAATGCCAACAACACCAACACTGTCGGCTTAAAAAAACCAAATCAATTTGGTCTTCATGACATGATTGGAAACATCGCTGAATGGACAGAGGACTGCTGGCAAAGCACTTACCTGAATGCGCCAGCCGATGGGAGTGCCTGGCTGAGTGGAAACTGCTCTTTGCGTGTTTTGCGCGGTGGATCTTGGGGGGACAGCCCTCAGAATTTACAAACCACTGTTCGAGATGGAACCCACCCAAGCTACTATCGTTTTAGCAGCAGCGGTTTTCGTGTTGCCAGGGATCTTGAATGACTTTGCCCCTTGACTTTATTCAAACCACTGCAGTGGGTGCCGTCGCGTTGTTTATAGGGGTGTTTATTCTGCGCCGCATACCCGTGCTGAGACGCTACAACATTCCTGCCGCTGTTATTGGCGGCTTGGGGATTGCAATTCTTGTCACGGCATCGCGGGAATTCAACTTGGCAACCGTTAAGTTTGACACCTCATTGCAAGCGCCATTGATGACGGCATTTTTCACATCCATTGGTTTAAGTGCCAGTGTGGGTTTATTAAAAGCTGGAACTAGACAAGCACTGGTATTTCTCGCGCTTGCAACATTTTTGGCAGTTATCCAAAGTTTGATCGGCATAGCCACAGCTGTCGCCTTCGGTCAATCCCCATTGCTGGGCGTGTTGATGGGCCCAGCGGCACTGACCGGTGGTCCAGCAACTGCCTTGGCATTTGCGCCGCAGTTTGCAGCAGCTGGCGTAGCGTCAGCTGAATCGGTGGCCATTGCTGCAGCAATGGCCGGTATCGTTATGGGTGGCTTGGTTGGTGGACCTATCGTCACACGATTGATTGTGCGTTACCAACTGCACTCACCCACAACCTCACCAACACCTGCTGCACAAACAACCACAAGCATGCCTGTTGATTCAACCCGCGATGAAGAGCGCGACTTGCTGACCGTACTTAAAGGGGTTGGTGTGTTGCTTGTGGCTATGGGGATTGGGTCTTGGCTGGGTGGCGTGATGAAGTCGGCTGATTTGACCCTGCCTGGCTATGTAGGCGCCATGCTCATGGGGGCTGTGATTCGCAACATGGATGATCAGACCCAATGGCTTCAAATTCCACACGAGCTGACAGAACGCATGGGTCTGGTCTGCCTGTCCTTGTTTTTGTCTGTGGCCTTGATGAATTTAAAGTTGTGGGAACTTACCTCCATTGCAGCACCCTTGCTCGTCAATCTTTTCATTCAAGTTATTGCGGTAGCTGTTTTCTGCTGGTATGTGGTTTTCAGGGTCATGGGCCGCGATTACGACGCTGCTGTGATGAGCGGCGGCTTCACCGGCTTTATGCTGGGCACAACAGCCAATGCGATGGCTGTCATGCACTCCGTGGTGCAGCGATATGGGCCTTCGCCACGTGCATTTTTGGTGGCCCCCATCGTTGGCGCTTTCTTCATTGATTTCACCAACGCATTGCTCATCACAGGCTTGTTGAATCTGCTGAGTTAGCTTTTGTGCTGAAGAAAAAGATGTCAGAAAAGCGGACAGAGTTTTAAAATATTTGGTCAATTAAATGCCAGGAGCACAGACTTGCAAACAACCCTAATTTCACGTCGAAATATTTTGCAGCGTTATGGACGCCTTGCTATTTCTTTTGGTTTAATCGCACCTGCAATAGTTACCAGCCGAAAGTCATTGGCGCAGCAACCAGCAAATCATTTGTGCGGAAAACAAACGCCGCCCCAGATGCAAGGGCCCTTTTTCACACCCCTCTCACCCGAGCGCATCAATCTGCTAGAGCCAAAAATGAAAGCGCCGCGCATGCGTTTGACGGGCCTGGTTGTTGACACAGCATGCAGACCTATAGCGGGTGCCATGTTGGACTTTTGGCAATGCGATGAAAGAGGTCAGTACGACACAAAAGGCTTCAGCCTCAGGGGGCATCAGTACACCAATAGCAAAGGAGAATTCATCTTAGAAACTCTCATACCGGGTTCATACCCCGGAAGAACACCTCACTTACATGTAAAAGTTCAGCGCAAGGGGGGCCAAGTTTTAACTACTCAACTGTATTTACCAAATCACCCAGGGAACGCGCAAGATTTTCTTTTTGATCCAAGCTTGTTATTGGTATCCCAAGGGCAGGATTTCCGCTGGCAATTTGTTTTGCCAAATTTGACATAAGCTGNTTATATTNAACTCAAAGCATTCAAGTTCGGCTTTATGACGCAACAAATTCCTCTTTTCCCTCTTTCACACGGGTTGTTTCCTGATGGCATGCTGGCACTTCAAATTTTTGAGGTTCGCTATCTAGACTTGATAAAACGTTGCCATCAGCAGCAACTGCCGTTTGGCGTGGTGTGGCTGAAAAAAGGCAGCGAGGTACAAGTGCCTGGAGAGATGCCTTTGTTGCACGACTATGGCTGCTATGCACACATTCGCGACTTTGAACAGGTACAACCCAACTTGTTTCATGTCATTTGCCAAGGGGGTCTTCGCTTTAAGTTAAATGACATACAGCCGGGGCCATTGGGTGTCTGGCAGGGGGATGTCTCCATCCTTGTACAAGACCCNGAGGTTGAATTACCTACCGATTTAGAGCACCATGCTGGGCGGTTGGGCAAAATTATCGCAACGGCTCAAAAGCAGGGACAAATCAATCGGTTGCCTATTTTGCAGCCCTATCTCTTAGACCAATGTGGCTGGGTAGCCAACCGGTACGCCGAAGCCATGGACATCAGCGCAGAATTAAAAGTTCAGCTTTTATGCGAACTTGACCCTTTAAAAAGATTGCAAGAAATCGATTCAATGATGGGTCAACAGGGAGAAACTTAGCTACTTCCTTTAGTTGCTGGCTTTGATGATGTAAATGGCTTCTAACATTTTGTTACGCTTGCTCTATGACATCCTTGGAATTAATGCTTTTATACCTGCTGTCCGCCGTGTTGGGTGTTGTCGGCTGTCGTCTGCTGAAGCTGCCTCCTATGCTTGGCTATTTGCTTGTCGGCGTCTTGATTGGACCCAATGCGCTTGCCTTGGCGCAAAACTCCGAAAGCATCCGCCATCTGGCCGAGTTTGGTGTGGTTTTTCTGATGTTTGTCATTGGACTGGAATTCAATTTGCCCAAGCTGAAGTCCATGAAAAAGCATGTGTTTGGATTGGGTGTGCTGCAAGTGGTGATGACCCTTGCGTTTTTAACTATGGGGTCTTTGTTTTTAAATAGCGTTGCACCCACTTTGTGGCAAATGAGTTGGCAGACGGCGCTGGCTTTGTCGGGTGCTTTGGCCATGAGCAGCACCGCCATTGTGATCAAGCTCATGTCTGACAATTTGGAATTGGACACTGAGCATGGCAAGCGTGTGGTTGGCGTGTTGCTCTTTCAAGACTTGGCGGTCGTGCCATTGTTGGTTCTCATTCCTGCGCTGAATGCGCCTCAAGAACAATTGATACCTGCTTTGCTACTGGCTGCGCTCAAAGCCGCAGCCTTGATTACCTTGTTGCTAACCGGTGGCCAGAGACTGATGCGTTGGTGGNTGCTGCTGGTGGCTCGTCGTCAAAGCGAAGAGCTTTTTGTGATGAACGTCTTGTTGATCACATTGAGCTTGGCATGGCTGACTGAGCTCGCTGGGCTCAGCTTGGCACTGGGCGCTTTTGTCGCCGGCATGTTGATTTCCGAAACTGAATTCAAGCACCGGGTGGAGATGGACATCAAGCCGTTTCACGATATCTTGCTTGGACTGTTCTTNATCACCATTGGAATGATGCTTGACTGGCGTATTGTTTGGGANCGATGGGCGTTCGTATTGGTTTTGTTCACAGTACCCGTTGTTTTTAAATTTGTACTCATCACGGTGGTCACTCGATTGAGCGGTGCCAGTGAAGGTATTTCTTTACGTACTGGTTTGTATTTGGCGCAGGCAGGAGAGTTTGGTTTTGTGTTGCTCACACTGAGCGGCCAGAATCAATTGATNCCTGCAGANTGGNTTAACCCNGTGCTGGCCAGTATGGTGCTTTCCATGTTGGCGACGCCTTTCATCATCATGAANGCCAACGANTGGGTGATGAAATGGTCTTCTAGTGATTGGTTGCAGCAATCTCTGGGAATGACCCAAATTGTGCAGAAAAGCATGGACATCGAAAAGCACATCATCATTTGTGGTTATGGGCGGTGTGGCCAAAACTTAGCCAGGCTATTGCAGACTCAAAACGTACCTTACATGGCCCTAGATTTGGATCCAGACCGAATCAGTCGCGCACAGTCCCATGGCGAACAGGTTGTCTATGGCGATGCAGCACGTTTGCAGTCACTCATGGCGGTGGGGTTGGTGCGTGCCAGTGCAGTGGTCGTCACCTATTTAGAAAATGCGTCGGCTATGCGTGTACTTTCGCTTATCCAAGAGCATGCTCCACAAGTGCCAGTCATTGTTAGAACACAAGACGATGTGGACTTGGAGAAACTTCAAGCAGCTGGAGCTGCAGAAGTGGTGCCAGAAACGATTGAAGGATCTTTGATGTTGGCAACGCATGCGCTTTCTTTGGTGGGTGTTCCCATGAAGCGTGTTATTCGCATGGTTCAAGAGCAAAGAAATAAGCGTTATGCCTTGCTGAAAGATTTTGATCGCGGTAGCGAAGTAGAAGATTAATCATTGACATCATAAAGTCATATATTTCCATTATCATTGAACTATGGAAGCTAAATACGTTATCAAAGCACTCGCCGCTCTGGCTCAGCCCCATCGGCTTCAGATTTTTCGATCTTTGGTGGTGAAGGGCGGTGATGGCCTTACGCCTGCATTGTTGGCAGAAGACTTAGGTATGCCAGCTAACACGCTGTCATTCCACCTGAAAGAGTTGATGAACGCCGATCTGATTTCTCAGGAGCGCAATGGACGCAACTTGATCTATCGTGCTCAGTACGACCGAATGAATGCTGTGATGTCTTATCTGTCTCAAAACTGTTGCCAAGGGGAAATCTGCGAGGTCAGTGCTGAGGAAATCTGCAAATCTTGTTGATCAAAAGGAAACTAAAGTGACTGAAACAAAACCATTGAATGTGCTTTTTCTTTGTACCCATAACTCGGCTCGCAGTATCTTGGCAGAGGCCTTGTTGAACCATATGGGACGCGGCAAATTCAAAGCCTACTCGGCTGGCAGCAGCCCCAAGGACAATCAAAAACCAAACCCGATGGGCTTAGCCACTCTAGANAAAGCTGGCATTTCTACCGAGGGGTTAAGCAGCAAAAGCTGGGACGTTTTNGCAGAACCCACAGCACCCCCTATGGATCTGGTCATCACTGTGTGTGACAACGCGGCCGGAGAAGTTTGTCCTTATTGGCCGGGTCAACCCGCCACGGCACACTGGGGCTATGCAGATCCTTCTGCAGGTGAGGGCAGCGATGCTGAAAAATTAGAAGCTTTTAAGCAAACTATGCATCAAATCAGAAGGCGCCTCGACATCTTCATTAGCCTTCCTTTATCAGGCTTCAGCAAGATGGCTCTGGAAAATACGGCACGCGATTTGGCAACCAAATGATTTCTTGGCGGCGGTATGTTGCAGAGCTGGTGGGCACGGCAGCCTTGTTGTGTGCGGTGATCGGCTCAGGCATCATGGCCGAACAATTGGCCGGTGGCAACTCGGCTGTTGCTCTGTTAGCTAACACGCTTGCCACCGTNTTTGCTTTATATGTACTCATAGAAACNATTGGNCCNATCAGTGGCGCACATTTCAATCCCGTGGTGTCGCTGGTCATGGCATATCGCAACGACTTAGCCAAACATCTTCTTCTTGGTTATGTCATTGCGCAGCTTATAGGCGCCGCATTAGGTGCGTGGCTTGCGCACGCGATGTTTAACCTTGAAATATTGCAATGGTCTGCCAAGGTGCGCACTGGTCCCGCTCAATGGTTGGCTGAAGCAGTCGCTACTGCTGGTTTGTTATTCGTCATACTGCGTTCACCTCAAGGCAAGGCATCATCTATCGTGGCTTGTTACATTGGGGCGGCCTATTGGTTTGCCGCCAGCACCTCATTTGCAAATCCGGCGGCTGCCTTTGGAAGAATGTTCTCTAACACCTTTGCCGGCATATCACCTGCTGACGTACCAGCTTTTGTGGTCGCACAGGTCGTTGGCGGGTTCCTAGGAATGTGTATTTATCTCCTATTGAAGCCTGAACAATCACATAGCCCTGACAAATAAGAAACCCCAGATTCACGGATGCTAATTTTTCCCTAAGCGTGGCTTATAGTTAAAAAAGGTTTATTATTTCCAGTAGGCTAACAGGAGCAGCCATGGCAGTCATGAAAGAAAACAATTTCGGCAGGTTTGAGCAGTCCTTCATGTTCCACATGATTCGTGACTTCTTCTTGCTGTTAATTGTGGTGGCTGGACTTGAACTGGGCATTCGTTACGTGGCAGTTGTCTACGACTTTAAAGTCAATGAACCCCAGCGAGTTGAGCGTTCTGCTGAGCAACTGGCTAATGATGTCAAATCGATCATGCTGAACTCTGGTGGACCTATAGCAGCACAAACGGTGTATCCGATTTTGGATCGTAACTACGACAGCTTGGGTTTATCCATTGCAGTTGTGCCCTCAGATGTCACCNTTGAATCTATCAAGCAAACCTTCAAGTTTAATCCTATGGGCTTAAGACAGCGCTGGCNAGAAGGGGACAACAGCGAGTCGTCCGTTCCGCTCAAGGCTGAACAGTTTTGTCTAGGCTGTCATGTCAAGGCGAAAGTGGGTGACGTGCTCGGGACTGTGACCGTTAGAAGCTATTTTTCTCGTAAAGAGGCTACTTGGTGGCAAGAGGTTCGTGTCACGGCCAGTGCCTTGAGCGTCAAAATTGTCATACACACCATAGTGCTGTTTTTTCTTCTCAAAGTTCGCATGGAGCCATTGTTGGCTCTGCGAACAACAGCAGCTTCATTGGCAAAAGGGGTGATGAACTTGTCGCCTCGAACCAAAGTCAATTCAAATGATGAATTTGGTGAGTTGGCGCAGGATATCAATCATTTTTTAGATCGAGTCAAGCAAATCGTTCACGATCTAGACGGCATTCTCAGCGAAGTGGTCTCTGTGGGTTCTCGCCTAGGGGTTCTCAATCGCCACCTTGAGCAGCAATTAGATGAAATGCGCGACGATACATTTCAAAATAGTAGGAATGAAAGCCAACGAAACCTGTCAATGCAAATTGTTGCAGCCAGAGAAGCGGGTGCATTTGAAGCATTGCTTCAAACTTTAGATACTTTGTCTCATTCTGCTGAGCGAGGCGACGAGCTTGCTCCTTTGCGTGCCCAGTTGACTAAATTGCAGAGTAGTTTTTCGTCAATCACCCTTGCCGTCCAAAACGCATCACCCTCGCCAGAGTTAGCGCAGGCGCAGGCAGCCCAGTACCAAGCTTTGTCTCTGTCCCTAAGAGAAATGGCCTTGCTCGAAGCCAGCATGCAAAAAGTGGCTGAGTCAGGTCAACAAGTCATCCATCGCATAGCAAAGGGTAGATCCGATGTATGAAATCTTCGTACGCCTTAAGTTACCGCCCTGATATTGATGGATTGCGTGCAATTGCTGTACTGACAGTCATTGCATTTCATGCCTTTCCCGAATGGCTTTCAGGCGGTTTTATTGGCGTAGATATTTTTTTTGTGATCTCGGGGTTTTTGATTACCCACCTTATTCAAGCTGGTCTCAGTAAACAAAATTTCAGCATCAGTGCTTTTTATGCAAGCAGAGTAAGACGTCTTTTCCCATCACTGATTTTGGTGTTACTGGCCTGTCAAATATTTGGTTGGTTCGCTTTATTGTCTGACGAGTACAAATTACTGGGCAAGCACATATCGGCCACTGCATTGTTAATTCCCAATTGGATTTTTTGGAGCGAGAGTGGCTACTTTGATTACGCCGCCCATACAAAACCACTGTTACATCTTTGGAGTCTTGGCGTAGAAGAACAATTTTATTTATTTTGGCCTGTCACTGTTTACTTGCTATTCAGGTATAAATTAAATGCCATCAGGATAACTTCAATCCTTTTGCTTGGCTCTTTATTGTTGAACTTGTTCATGATTGAAAAATCTCTATCGGCAACATTTTTCTTGCCCTTCACCCGAATGTGGGAACTGTTAGCAGGAAGTTTTCTTGCCTTTTTTACACATGCAAACTTTAGGGGATTCAATCCAATAAGAGCCCAGTTCGAAAAATACAAATGGCTAAGCCACGGACTCTCTTTTTTGGGCTTGTTGCTGTTATTGATAAGCTTGCTTTTTATCGATCAAGACAAGCGCTTTCCAGGTGGCTGGGCGATATTGCCCGTGCTTGGCACATTGCTCATCATTCTGGCTGGAAGTAAGTCATGGTTGAACCAATCGGTTCTGTCTAGCCGAATCTTGGTTGGCATTGGGTTAATCAGCTACCCTTTGTACTTATGGCATTGGCCGCTGTTGTCATTTGCAAGAATTCTTGAACAAAGCCAGCCAGATTGGCAAATTCGTATATTTTGTATTGTCATTGCATNTGTTTTGTCTTTGCTTACCTATTTCTTTATTGAGCGCCCAACTCGATTTGGAGGATATCTAAGGGCTAAAACTTACACTTTAATCACACTGATGTTGATCACAGCAAGCTTGGGGTTGACTACTTATCTATCAGAGGGATTCAAGTCAAGATTTGCCAATCAATTGATCGAAGAACAAATCTCAGACCTTTCTTTCAATATTCCAAGCAGCAGGGATTGGTATTGCCGCGACTCTGACAATGAAGGCCCCCGTTGCCTCACAAGTGGACCTGATCCATCAACTGTGATTATGGGGGATAGCCATGCGCTGACCATTTATGCTGGTCTGGTTGAACGTTTTAAAGCCAAAGGTCAGACCTTAGGTCTTTATGGTGGAAGCGATGGATGTCCACCACTGTTAAATGTAGTCATTCAAGATCTAGGTGGAGACACCAGAAACTGTTTAAAAAAAGGTAGTCAAGCAATTTTGCGAGTGATCAAGGATCCTGCCATCAAGCAAGTCATNCTGACNAGCAGGGGTCCTATGTACACAACAGGCAAAGGTTTTGGAGAGGCAGANNTATCACAATTTGGGGCTTGGNTTCTGCATTTTGAAGACGAAGATAGGCAACTGCGAAGCAATGAAGAGGTTTTTCTGAGAGGTTTGGAAAATACCTTGGATGCTTTGCTCGCCGCGGATAAAAAAGTAACTTTTTTGCATGATGTTCCAGAGCTTGGATTTGATATCAGAAGCTGTTTTACTTTCAGGCCGCTGGTAATTACCCATAAGGCGATGGACCCATGTGCAGTTAGAAAAAATGATTTTGTGGCTAGAACCAAAATTCACAGGGCTGGAGTGGATCAAATACTGTCCCTAAGACCAGAAATTAAAGTCATAGATTTAGCTCATGCTTTGTGTGATGACGATTGGTGTTTCGGTTCTCAGAACGGTATCTTGTTGTATATTGATGATGATCACCTTAGTCTTAGAGGTGCTGAATATGTTGTTAGACAGCTCTGGGATGAATTTTAGGTAGACCCATTTCACTTTAAAAAGTATTACAGCTAAATAAACATCTGTCCGGCCTAGTTTGTCACAGACAAATTCAATACATTACCTCCAAGAGCGGTAATCAGGTTGAACATGTTAGTAGAACTCTTATATTGCAGCGTATCCGTACCATCCCAACTAACTCATGTAGATTTAGATCACATATTGGCTTCAGCACGCCGCCGTAACGTGGCCGTGAATATTACGGGGCTGCTACTTTATTACCGAGGAGAATTTGTTCAAATCTTAGAGGGTGAAAAGGAGTCGGTTTTTAACATGTATGAGAAAAACATCGGTACAGATCCTAGACATACGGCTCTCAATAACGTTTATCAAAATACAATTTCACATCGCAGCTTTAGTGAATGGTCTATGGGATTTGTAGGTGCAGCAGAAATCGAATCACCTATGCCCTCATCGGTCATGGGAGTTTTGATGAACATGCTAACGGCGCAAGCTAAGTCAAAGCCCCTTTCACTGGGCCTCAATGCATTTGTATCTATCTACGACCAAATGCGCAAATCTCCTTACAGGTAATTTTTATACGAACTTGAATCCGGAGTAGGCCATGTTTTCCAATTTCACCCGCAATGCAGTTAACACCTTACTCTGGATATGCAAAAAACAGGCTTACGGTCCAGTCACTGCCGATTCCCTCAGCAAGCGTCTTGGCTTGTCGATTTCCTATTTGGAGCCGTTGTTATCCAAATTGAAAAAACTCGGGTTTTTGGTGTCCTACCGTGGTCCGGGCGGCGGCTATTGCAGCAACCCAAAGCCGGACAGTCTGCGATTGATTGACAACGCAAAGCCGGACAGTCTGCGATTGATTGACCTGATTCGCAAACTGGATTTCCATCCTCCGCACAAAACGCAGACAGGCAACGCTGATTTATGCGCTGTAGACAAAGATTTACTTAATTGGCTGATGCAGGATTTTCTGGTTCATGACCTTGGAAGCATGAGCTTTGTCGACATCATCAACATGATGGACGAAGAGGTTTGGGGCGTTGAAACTGTCAAAGAGATCAAGACAGCGGAGGCGCTAAAGTTCAGATCACTTCACATACAAAAAATACCTTTAGGACCGAATTCGGTGTTCAACTTGGCTGCCAGCATGTCCATCTGATGGACACTGCAGCTAGATTGATACGTCAATGTGCTTTTTTTAT
>JGI25908J49247_10000227_pt1 | contig 16647 bp, 9 predicted proteins | sample LauGreSpBDMM15SD_2_FD_49247 | JGI IMG/M metagenome (IMG submission 49247) | reverse complement strand
AGGTACCGTCGTAGGTGAAGTTGGTCTTCAAGCCGGCGATGGTGGTTGTGTAAGCAGCACTGAAGTCCAAGCCATTGGTCTTCACATTGCCCAAGTTATCGGTCAATGTTTTGATGTAGGCAATGGCGTTAGAACCGGCTACTACTTGGCAACGTTCCCAATTCGCAGCTTCTGCTGTGCTCAGCGTATTGCATCGCACAATTTTGCTTGCGTACTTGGCTTGGTCGTCAAAAATGGACTGCTCTGGGAACTCACTGATTTGGTTGTTCACACGCACGTTCCAGTAGTCAACGGTCATCAACAGATTTTTGGCTGGCTGGAAGGCCGTTCCAAACGTGATTGCCTTTGATTTCTCAGGCTTCACATCTGGATTGCCACCGGTCAACCGCTGAGTCTGTTGGCCGCAATCACGCGACTGAATGCCAGCTGCGGTGGGAACACCTTTGGGGCACAAAATGGCGTCGTCCATGGCATTGCTAGAGAAAGTGCGAGCCTGTGGGCCGAACACGTCATCCAGTGAAGGTGCGCGAAAACCTGTGTTGGCAGAACCGCGCAACACTGCGGTTGGAGACAAGGTGTAACGGAAGCCAACTTTAGGGTTCACACTGCTACCGAAGTCGCTGTAATTGTCAGCACGCAAAGCGGCTTGCAATTCCAACTGCTTGGACACAGGGAACAAAGCTTCGGCCACGAGTGCTGTAACATCACGATTAGCCTTGTCTTTACTCACGTGATAAGGGCTACGACCAGCAGATGGAACGCTTGAAACCAATGCATCATCAGTGTCCGTGTTGTAAGACTCACGACGAGCTTCAGCGCCCAATGAAACAGCTGCATTGCCGCCATCCATCTTGAACCAGTCACGGTTGAAGCGAGCGTCAATACCTGTGGCTGTTCCACGACCTGTAGAGAACGTACCACGCGCTTTGGCAGCATCGATGTAATCAAGCGCAGCTGGGGTGTTGCTACCAAATGGGTTCAACAAACCACTGGTCACGCCCGCTTGAATTTTGGTCTTGCTGACATAGCCGTTGGTAGGGCCATCAGAGACAGTGCTAGAAGCTGAGTAGAAGCCAGTTTTGTAGTCCCATGCGCCTTCAACACCTGACAAATCAACCACAACACGGTTGGCTGTTGCGATAGAAGTGTTTTCACGACGACCTGCGGGAACCATGCGCCAACCAATACCGAGCAAGGCTTTGGTCGCATCCAAGCCTGCAAAATTTTTGGGATAGAAGGGGCTTGTGATGGGCATACTTAAGCCTGTCACTGGATCTGGTGCAACGCGAGCAACGTTGGTGTTCTCTGAGTGAACGGCTTCAACTGTCAACAAACGATCGCCACTCAAACGGAACGAGCCCTTGGCATTGATGTTCAAGTTTTCTGTTTCAGGAATGATGTCAATCGCTGATGTGTAATCGTAGCGGCACGTGACACCACCTTGATACAGCGATCCTGGGGGCGCGCAAGTTGGCGTTGTAATGTTGCCAGACTTGATAGCACCAGCAGTGTTGTAGTAGTTGAAGTTGGCAGGAAATGTAGTGCCTGAAGTTTTGTTCAAACCATTGGCTGGAATCACGCCTGTCGCACCAAAAGCACGGTCAGTGGCTTTTGCGGATGCTTGATTCTTGTTGTCCAAAGAGAACCACAAGTTGTAACCGTCTTTAGACAAAGAGCCTTGGCCACCGGAGAAAGTGAAGCGTTTGATCTGGCCACCTGATGTTGAAGGATTGGTATTTTCAACGGCCAGGTCCATGCCTTGGTAATCACGTTTCGTAATGAAGTTGATCACACCGCCCACAGCGTCTGTACCATAAATGGCAGATGCGCCATCACGCAATACTTCGATGCGGTCTAGTGCTGCAAAGGGAATAGCGTTCAAGTCAACTGCGCTAGCGCCAATGCCGAAGAAAGCCAAACGACGGCCATTCAATAAAATCAGTGTTTTGTTGGCACCCAAACCGCGTAAGCTGGCGTATGAGCCGCCACCGGTGCCAGAGCCAATACTTTGGCTACCACCCGTGCTAGATTGGCTTGAAGAAATACGCTGCACAATTTCTTCTGTGGAAGTCACACCCACAGACTTCAACTCTTCAGCTGAGTAGATCGAAACGGGCAGGGCACTTTGGTTTTCAATCGAACGTTTGATTGAAGAACCTGTGATGGTCACTGTATCAACCTGTTGAGCTTGTGCAAATTGCATGCTCGCCAGCGTCAAAGCAGTGCCACCGAAAGCCAAGCAAAGTTGGCGATTCAGGGTGCTGATTTTGAATTGAGGCATTATTGAGTCCTTTTGTATCTAAATGAATATGAGTTTGAACATAAAAATGATCTTTTAAAGCAACCAAACAACAGTGTTTGTTCAAAAAAAGACCAAAAGTTACATTTCAATGACCCATGCCCATGAATATGTGACAAATCCGAGAAAATTACTATTCTGACTTTCGTAAATGTTAAAAAAAAACAACGCCCTAAGGCGTTGCTTTTTTAAGCTCAACGAATGCCGAATTTAAACGCCGCCAATGCCTCCAACAACATGGCTAAATCCACCATCGACATACACAATTTCGGCCGAAATACCCGCCGACAAGGGGCTCATTAAAAAAGCCGCCGTGTTGCCCACATCTTCAATGGTCACATTGCGACGAATGGGCGAAGTAGAGGCAACGGCGCTCAAAATTTTGCCAAAGTCTTTGATGCCACTGGCCGCCAGCGTTTTGATCGGACCCGCACTGATGCCATTCACTCGGATCTTTTTGGGCCCCAACGAATCGGCCAGATAGCGAACGGAGGCCTCGAGTGAAGCCTTGGCCAAGCCCATGGTGTTGTAGTTGGGCACAACTTTGACTGCGCCCAGGTAGGTCAAAGTAAGCAAAGCAGCGTCTTCTCTTAAAAAAGGCAAAGCCGCCTTGGCCATGGCAGGAAATGAATAGGCACTGATGTCATGCGCAATTTTGAAGCCTTCACGGCTTAAGCCTTCCATGAAATCACCTGCAATGGCTTCTCGTGGAGCGTAGCCAATGCTGTGCACGAACCCATCAAACTGAGGCCAGTGAAGCGACAAGTCTTTGAACAAGTTTTCAATTTGGGCGTCGTCTCCGACATCGCAGTCGAATATCAGCTTAGAACCAAAGTCAGCAGCGAATTCGGTAATTCTGTCTTTGAAACGTTCCCCCACGTAACTGAAAGCCAACTCGGCACCTTGCGCATGGCACGCTTTGGCAATGCCATAGGCAATCGATCGGTTGGACAAAACCCCCGTGATGAGGATTTTTTTACCCTTTAAAAAGCTCATGTTGTCGTTCTCATTGATCAAAGTCTTATTTTGACACGCTCAGTTTTTGAATCTTCTGATTGCGCTGTTGGCTTTACGCAACACGGGGTGCTTTCGGTTAACTATTTATTAGGGGTTCAGTAAACTGTCAAATTCATTAAAACTACTAAAAAAGGTCATCAAGATGTTCAAGCCATCCAAGATCAGCCTGGCAGTCATGGTTCTCATGAGCACAGGTTTTAGCCAAATGTCTATCGCTCAATCTTCAGGATTGGCAGAAGTCACAATCACTGGGTCTAATTTGAAGCGCGCTGACAAAGAAGGCACGTCCCCCATTCAGACCATTACAGCCAAAGAAATCGAGCAGTCCGGAGCAAGCAGCGTTCTGCAACTTTTAAAGGCAGTGCCTTCAATGGGTGTCGGTGGCTACAACGACACGCCTGACCAAAACGGCTTTTCAAGGGGCGTTGCAACAGCCTCTTTGCGCGCTTTGGGCTCTACGTCCACATTGATTTTGCTCAACGGACGACGCATGACGCCTTCCGCTTATGCCAACCCTAACAATGGCCAGTCGACGCTTTATGACTTGAACAGCATTCCAATTTCTGCCATCGAGCGCATTGAAATTTTCAAAGATGGCGCTTCTGCTGTTTATGGCTCAGATGCCATGGCTGGTGTGATCAACTTCATTACCAAAGCAGGTTTTGTGGGTGGCGAGGTTTCTACAAGCATCGGCTCCAATGACAACCAAGAATTTGGTCGCCGCAATGTAAACGGCACCCTGGGTGTGGGCGATTACAAAGCAGATGGCAAGAGCTTGATGTTGTCTTTTGACTTGTCGACCCAGAATGCCACCACTGTGCGAGATGGCTCCTTTGACATCAGGGCCTCTGAATATGCTGCGATGAACAATCGCTTGAACCCCTATTACAGCTACGTCACCAATCAGCCGTTCTTTTTCAAAGAGCGTGCTTTGAATTCAAAGTCTTTTTTCACCACGGGCAATGCCACTTCCCCCAACATCTTGAACACACTGAATTGTGATGCTTCTAAGCAACTGGTCGGCGGATCTGCTTATGGCATTGCAGCTTCAAGCTTCCTGTCAGGACGTACATTCTGTAACTACGATGGCGATGCATTCACTGACGTGCAAACAGCCGGCGAAGACTTTAGTGTTTTAGGCATCGGTAAATTCCGGATCAATGAAAACTTATCCGCATTTGGAGAATTTGCTTTCAATGACACCAAAAGAACTTACCGCTCGCCTGCACGGACCATCAGTGGTACTTCTCCCACGACCAACTTCTTGGTAGGCGGCATTGCCGATCCGTTCCAAGCCATTTTGCCCATTGGCCATCCTGACAATCCATTCAAAGATGCTCGCACGGCTGTGATCTATCGCTTTGACAACCTCAAAACGGGCACCAGTTTGCTCAACCAAAATGCACGGGTTTTGGGTGGCTTCAAAGGTGTTCAAGGGGTATGGGATTGGGAAACTGCAGTCTTGTGGAACCAGTCGCGTCGCGAAGAAACTTCCTATGGCTTCCTCTACTTGCCAACTTTGCGCAAGTTGACGACCGAAAATCGTTCATTGGCTTCACTCGCGGCAGATCCAACAATTACCAGAGATTTGACCAATGTAGGCGTTGCCGAAATTGTTCAGTGGGATGCCAAAGCCACGCGAGAGTTGGGACAGCTAGAGGGTGGCAAGATTGGCTTAGCGGTAGGTATCGAGGCCCGTCAAGAGCGCCTAGGCATCGATCCCGATCCTGCCAATGCACGCGGTGATATCTTAGGCTTGTCGACGACGGCCATTCAAAGTAAGCGAGACGTGGTGTCTTCTTTCTTCGAATTCCGTACACCGTTCACCAAAACTTTCGAGATGGATTTTGCAGGCCGTTTTGACAAGTACCCCAGTTTAAAAACCAATTTCGTACCCAAAGTGGGCGCCAAGTGGAAAGCACAAGACGGACTGGCTTTCAGGGGTACCTACTCAGAAGGTTTCCGTGCGCCCGCTTTGTCACAAGTGGCATCAGGTGGCGCGCAATTCTTCTTAAACGGTACGGTCGATCCAATTCGTTGTCCTGATGGCGTGACGCCTGTTGCAGGCGCAGACCAAACCGATTGCTCGAAGAGTGTGTCAGGCGTTGGTGGCTCCAACCCAGAACTCAAACCTGAGAAATCCAAGGGCTTCTCGCTGGGCATGATTTACTCACCCACCAAAGACATTGATGTTTTGATTGACACCTACAAAGTGCGTCAAGAGAATGAAGTGGCATTGGGCAGCGCAACTTATCTGCTTGAGCACCCAGAACGATTTCCTGCGGATTCAATCACGCGTGACACCAATCCTTTGAACCAATTGAAGGATGCCAATGGCAACGCAATTCCAGGAACAGGCCCTTTGATTGCCGTCAAAACGCCATGGGTGAACCAAGGTGCCACTGAAATTACCGGCATTGACATTGAGTTGAAATCTCGCAACAACTTGGGCGAGTATGGCCGTTTGACATCTACGTTCAAGATGACGCACTTGATGTCCTACATGCGCGCAGAAGCACCTGGTGATTTCATGCGCAATGCCGTGGGTACCTATGGTGGTTTGAATGATTGGGCCACGTCCGTGGGTGCAATTCCGCGCAACCGCTTTAGCTTGTCAACCGCCCTAGAGCAGGGCTCACACATCTTCTTGGCAGCCATGAAGATGACCACCTCTATTTCTATGATGCGTCGCTATGACGGCTCTACAGAATATCCAGTGGCATATTGTCACTACGGTTCTGGTCAGCCTAAAACTGCTACATCATTGGGTGGCGTGCCTCTGTACAACACCTATTACCCAGATTGTAAAGTGCCATCGTGGAAAACATTTGATGTGGGTTACATGTACAACGGCATTAAGAACTTTAACCTGGGCGTGAACATCTCCAACGTGTTTGACAAGCCAGCACCGTACTACCCTGGCTCTAACACCAGTACCACTGTGCAACAAGGTTACAACTCTGGGCTCTACAACAACACAGGTCGCTACACACGCTTTACAGCCAAGTACACTTTTTAAGGCCGTATCTTTTGATTTAACGCTTAGTTGATCGTGACTACCAAAACGCCTCTTTTTGAGGCGTTTTTCTTTGATGAAGACTTATGACACATGGCATTCAGCTTGCGCTAAAGTACAGCATCTCTTGAAAATAAAAACCATGTTCAGCCAAATCAAACGCTTGTATTTTTTTGTAGCCTGCACAATGGCTCTAAGCCTTCTGCTGGGCTGCGGTGGTGTCACGAACGAACCTGTACCCAAAGCCCTGCTGGCCGAAAATGTGTTGTTCAGCTCTTATCAAGAATCGCCTAAATATTTGGATTCCACTTCTTCTTACAGCAACAACGAAACGCCGTGGACTTATGCTGTCTACGAGCCGCCCTTGAAGTACCACTACCTCAAGAGGCCTTATGAATTGGAACCCCGTACCCTGACAGAGCTGCCCAGTGTTAAATTTTTGAGCAAGGAAGGCAAAGAGCTTTCGATTCAGACACCCGCTGATCAAATCGCAGAGAGTGTGTTTGAACTCAAAATTCAACCAGGCATTTTGTACCAGCCCCATCCTGCGTTTGCCAAGAAGCCAGATGGCGAGTACAGATATTTGTCTTTGAAGGAATCTGACTTTGAAGGCATTCGGAGGCCTTATGACTTTGAACACATGGGCACTAGAGAGTTGCGTGCAGAAGACTATGCCTACGCCATCAAACGTTTGGCAACGCCTCGCATCAAGTCACCCTCATTTGGCTTTTTGTCAGAAAAGATTGTGGGACTTGGCGAATATGGCAAACAAATCAAAACTTTCAATGAAAAACTGAAGGTCGGAAAAACAGCCAGAGAAGTCGGCCCTTTTGGCCATTTGCCTTGGCTGGACTTTAGAGAGCATGCGTTTTCTGGTGTTGAGGTGATAGATGCCCACACTCTGAAAATTCGAGTTGTTGGAAAATACCCTCAATTTAAATATTGGTTGGCCATGACCTTCCTTTCGCCTATCCCTTGGGAGGTTGATGCTTTTTACGCGCAAGAGGGCATGTCGCGGCGCAATTTAAATCCAGACACCTGGCCAGTCGGAACCGGGCCTTACATGCTCACCGAATATGTTCCCAATTCGCGCATGGAGTTGGTTCGAAATCCCAATTACCGAGGTGTTCCTTATCCATGCGAAGGTGAACCAGGCGACCAAGAAAAAGGCCTGCTGAAGGACTGTGGCAAAAGAACGCCCTTTGTTGACAAGGTGGTGTCGGTCATCGAAAAAGAAGGAACNTCTGTGGCCACCAAATTCATCCAAGGCTACTACGACATTCCGCAACTTGAACGTGGCGAGCCAGGCATTGGCTATCAGGTTTCAATTCAAGATGGCACCGGACGNGCCAAAGAATTGCTTGAACGAAAAATCCANCTGCCCAGCACCATTCAGGTTGGTTTTTGGCACTTCGGTTTCAATTGGTTAGACCCCGTTGTTGGTTTGGGTAAAACACCAGAAGACCAAGTTCGAAATAAAAAATTGAGGCAAGCATTGGCCATTGCCTTTGACTTTGAAGAGTATGTCTCTATCTTCGAAGATGACCGTGCTCAGGTCAATCACAGCGTGGTCGTACCTGGTTTATTTGGCAACAACTTGTCCAATCCCAACCCCGTCATTTACGACAAAATGTCAGATGGTAAATTCAAACGCAAGTCAATTGAAGTTGCTAAAAAATTATTGGCCGAGGCAGGCTACCCAGACGGTCGAGATCTCAAAACAGGGCAACCCTTGGTATTGAACTACGACACGCAGGGCGTAGGGCCTGGATACAAAGCACGCTTGGATTGGGTGTCTAAACAGTTTGCCAAGCTCAATGTTCAAATTGAAATTCGCAACACAGACTACAACCGTTTTCAAGACAAGATGCGCAAAGGTTCAGCCCAATTCTTTTTTTGGGGCTGGCTGGCCGACTACCCAGACCCAGAGAATTTCCTTTTCTTGTTATACGGCCCCAACTCCAAGGCCAAGTTTGATGGAGAAAATGCTGCCAATTTCGCAAATCCTGAATTCGATCAGTTGTTCGATCGCATGAAGGACTTGGAAGATACGCCTGAAAGGGCCGCCATGATTGCCCGCATGATTGCAATCATGCAGGAAGAAATGCCCATGCTGTTTGGTTGGTCTGAAGAGTTTGGTGGCGCCTACCACCAGTGGGTGGGCAATGGTAAGCCCTCCAATATCATTCGCGACAGCTTGCCTTATTTGAGAATTGATGCGCCACTGCGCACCAGCAAAATCAAAGAGTGGAACCAAGCCATTTGGTGGCCTCTAGCTGCACTNCCTCTCTTGTTACTTGCAGTGGCTTGGCCTGCATGGCAAGCTTGGAAAAGGCGTCAATTACAGCGTGCCGTTCAAACGGGCGTTGCCACACCCAGGAGTTTGTGATGTTGCGATTTTTAACACGCAAGTTGGCNTATGGTTTGGCCATTTTGATCGGCATNAACTTGCTCACCTTTGTACTTTTTTTCAAAGTCAATACACCAGACGACATGGCACGCATGCAACTGGGTGGTAAGCGCGTCACACCCGANGCCATTGAAAAATGGAAGGCAGAACGGGGCTACGACCGGCCTTTGTTTTTCAATGAACAAGAGCAGGGCATTGCAAAACTAAGCAATACATTATTTACGGACAGTTCTTTGCGCATGTTTGCCTTTGACTTTGGTCGCGCTGACAGTGGCCGTGACATTGCTTCAGAAATTGTGAGGCGTGCAGGGCCCTCCATTGCCTTGGCATTACCGACCTTTGTTGTTGGCTTAGGCGTGTCGATCGTGTTGGCTCTGGGCTTGGCATTTTTTAGAGCCACCTACCTTGATTTTTGGGGCACCGTTTTGTGCGTGGTGTTCATGTCCATTTCGTCGCTTTTTTTCATTGTGATGGGGCAGTTCATGTTCTCGCGAGTGCTGCAGCTCATGCCCGTTTCGGGCTTTGCGCCAGGGATGGATGCTTGGCGTTTCTTGGTGCTGCCAATTGCTGTGGGGATCTTGTCTAGACTGGGTGGCGAGGTGCGATTTAACAGAACGCTTTTCATGGAAGAAATTGGCAAGGACTATGTTCGGACCGCTAGATCCAAAGGCTTGTCTGAAAGCAGAGTCCTTTTGGTTCATGTTCTTCGAAATGCACTGATCCCCATCTTGAGTGCTTCTGTGGCAGTGATTCCTTTGCTGTTCATGGGGAGCTTGATCACAGAATCATTTTTTGCCATTCCAGGTTTAGGCAGTTATTTAATTGAAGCCATTGCAGGCCAAGACTTTGCCATCGTTCGTGCGATGGTTTTCATAGGTTCATTTTTGTACATCCTTGGTTTGATCTTGACAGACATCAGCTATACCTTGGCTGACCCACGCATTCGTTTGCAGTAAGCCCACCATGCAACCCGTATTCCTGTTAACCGATATTTTTGTTTATGCCATCCTGGTGTTTGTACTTTGGTACATCTGGCATGTTCGGTCAGATCGCAACCTAAGAGCCAATTGGCGCTTGGCCATGAAACGGCCTGTGGCCATGGTCAGCAGCATGGTCTTGGGTTTCTTTTTGTTGGTGGCGTTCACAGACTCCATTCATTACAGAAAAGCTTTACCCTCAGCACCAGGCCAGGCTGTTCAATATTCATCTGAAGCCAATTCAGTTCTTGATGAAATATTGCAACCCCTCGCAACTGCCAGAGAGCGAAGTTATTCTGAACCATTGTCGGCAGTCGCATTTCGAAAAGAAACTTTCGAGCGTGATGGGGTGTCAGTCCGTGACTATCCTCGCCTGCGGTTTGGTGGCAAACATCTCGACCAACCTGAGCTTCAACTTTCGGCTGATATTTCCAAACGAACTGCCGTTGCACTTGGGTGGGGAGCCTGCATTGTGGTTGGCGTACTCATGCTTGGACTTTTGCTGGCCAGTTATAGAAGCCAGCAAAGTTTGGCAATCGTTGCCTCTCAATTTATTCATGGAAAAACCGAATGGCCATGGCGCTCCATGGCTATCATCTTCACGCTCATGACCCTGGCAATCTGCTGGGTGGCATTCCTGTCACAGGGCTACCATGTGTTTGGCACTGATCGAACTGGCAATTCAGTGTTGGTCTTTGCCATGAAGAGCGTTCGCACCGCCTTGGTCATTGGTGGGTTAACGACGTTGGTGGTATTGCCTTTGGCGCTGCTGCTGGGCGTCATGGCTGGCTATCTGCGTGGCTGGGTGGATGAGGTCATTCAATATGTCTACACCCTGCTTGCATCGATTCCAGATGTTCTCTTGATTGCAGCCTCGGTGTTGCTGCTCCAAGTCTTCATCGATAAAAATCAAGGTATTTTTGAAACATCTTTAGAACGTGCCGATGCCCGTTTGTTTTTCTTGTGCCTGATCTTAGGAATCACCTCGTTCACGGGACTGTGCCGTCTGGTTCGCGGTGAAACTTTGAAGTTGCGCGAATTGGAATACATCCAATCTGCCAGAGCTTTTGGTGTCTCTACACCTCGTGTTTTATGGCGTCACATCATCCCTAACTTAATGCACTTGGTGCTGATCAATACCGTCATGCAATTTTCTAGCTTTGTCTTGGCTGAAGCTGTTTTGTCCTATGTCGGAGTGGGCGTCGATCCAAAGACAGCCAGTTTTGGCGTGATGATCAACACCGCCCGTGCTGAGCTGGCGGCGACGCCTTTGGTTTGGTGGTCATTGACGACCGCCTTCGGATTCATGTTCCTGATTGTCCTNAGTGCCAACTTACTGGCCGATGCNATCAGAGATGCTTTTGATCCTCGAACCAGACTTCGCAGTGCAAGTTCGGCATCAGCCCCAACGCAAGAGGTGGCAGCATGACCCAACAACTGAATGTGAAGAATCTGGTGGTTGATTTGCAAACAGAGTCGGGCATGGCCCGCGCGGTGGACGCACTCAATTTGACCCTTCAAAAAGGCCAAACATTTGCANTGGTCGGCGAATCGGGTTGCGGTAAATCCATGACCGCACTTTCTTTGCTTCGCCTGTTACCTGACAATGCNGTGATCCAAAGTGGCCAAGTCAAATTATCGGATGTTGATGTATTTCAGCTCAGTGAAAATCAGATGCGATCGATTCGGGGGCGCCGAATCTCCATCATTTTTCAAGAGCCCTCCACCAGCCTGAATCCGGTCATGACGGTAGGCGATCAAATTTTGGAAGTCATTTCTCAGCACACTTCATTGAAGGGGGAGGCGGCTCGTGGGCGTGCGCTTGAATGGCTGACCAAAGTAGGCTTGCCAGAGCCTGCAAGGCGAATGGGCAGTTACCCTTTTGAAATGTCNGGGGGGCAATTGCAGAGAGTGATGATTGCCATCGCCTTGGCGGCAGAACCAGATTTATTGATTGCAGACGAGCCCACAACGGCTCTTGATGTGACCATTCAAGCGCAAATTTTGGATTTNCTTAAAAGCCTGCAAAAGGAGCGCGGCATGGCCATGCTTCTCATCACCCATGATTTGGCCGTTGTGAGTGGCATGGCTGATCAAGTGGCCTTGATGTATGCGGGTCAAATTGTTGAAGTCGCTTCGGCTGCAGATTTTTTTGTCCGACCCTCGCACCCTTATGCCAAGTTACTGCTTCAGGCATTGCCGGGAGAAGACTTACGAGGCCGTCAATTAGCGGCCATTCATGGCACTGTGCCTGCGCTGACGCAAGTTTTTCAAGGGTGTCGCTTTGCGCCAAGATGCCCCTATCAAATGGCGTCATGTGTTGAAAAATCCGTCGCCATGACAACCTTGGCAGAAGATCACCATGTTCGATGTGTCAGGGCTAATGATGTCGGACTGCAAGCCTTGTCTCTTTCACCATTGCGCGATCGTTCTAGCATGGTGTCCATCGATCATTCAGTCTTGCTCTCTGTACAAAACTTGTCAGTGACTTATTCAATGGGCGGCGGGGTCTTGGGGGGACGCCAAAGTTTTCAGGCAGTTAAGAACGTCAGTTTTGACATTCAAAAAGGTCAAACATTGGCTTTGGTTGGGGAGTCAGGTTGCGGCAAAACCACCATCGGCAAAGCGCTTCTTCAATTGTTAACACCACAAACTCAGGTCACTGGCCATGCTGTTCTTCAGGGACAAAATTTGTTTCAATTAAAAGGACGCGACCTGATGGCGTCGCGTCGTCAATTGCAAATTATTTTCCAAAATCCTTTTGCCTCTTTGAATCCTCGCATGCGCGTGCAGGAAATATTGGAGGAGGGCATGAAGAGCCTTCACCCGGAGTGGTCGACCCACCAGCGTCATGGCAGACTTGAAGGTTTTGATGGACCAAGTGGGTCTGCGCAAGGATGCCCTAGACCGATACCCTCACGAATTTTCTGGTGGCCAGCGTCAAAGAATTGCCATTGCAAGAGCGTTGGCTGTGAAACCAAGTTTGATCGTTTGTGATGAGCCCACATCGGCACTGGATGTCTCGGTACAGGCGCAAATTTTGAACTTGCTCAAAGAACTTCAAGATTCGCTGGGCGTCAGCTTCCTTTTTGTGACCCACAACATCGGGGTTGTGGCTTATTTGGCTGACAAGGTGGCTGTCATGCATGAAGGGGAAATTGTGGAAATTGGAGATGCTTCTCAAATTTTGAACAATCCGCAGGCAATTTATACAAAAACCTTGCTTTCAGCCGTGCCTCAACTGAACCAGACACTGGTCTAAGTTGCCGTTTTTTTCCAACAAAATCGTTCCAAATCAAGTATTTATGGATTAGAATGCGGGTTCACGACCAAACGGGCGGGTTTTCACCGCCCGTTTTTTTTGGCCGATCGATTAGTGAGCAGGGTTTTTACNGCTCAAAAATCCTTTGAAAAATGAAGCAATTTTGAGTTAACCCTTTTTAANAANATCCATTTCGAGTGGCATTGCAGCAGATTGTTGAAGAAACCGTAGCCGGTTTGGGCTATGAACTGGTTGAGATTGAACGCTCAGCCGGTGGTCTTGTGCGCATCACCATCGACAACCCTTGGCAGGACGGTGTTGACCGATTCGACATACCGTTGGTTACCGTTGAAGATTGTGAAAAGGTCAATCGCCAATTGATGTTTGCACTTGAGGTAGACGGTGCTGAATACCGCCGTTTAGAAGTGTCATCGCCTGGCATTGATCGACCGCTGCGCAATGACAAAGACTTGGCCCGGTTTGAAGGCGAGTTGATTGATATCACGCTGAAGGCCCCCATGGGAGAGGCCGCTGCTGGATTGGTCAATGCAACGCGAAAGAAGTTCAGGGGAACGCTTGAAAAAGCCGATGCCGAGAATACATGGCAAATTGTTTGGTCGGATGCACCAGAGCCAAAGCCTGGTGCTCGTGTTAGCAAAAACCGTCCGCCAGTGCCCATGCAAGTGCTTGGGTTTTATTTGAATGAATTAAGAGAGGCGCGTCTCGCGCCAGTGGTTGATTTCAAGGGCCGTAAGCCCAAAACAGACTTAGGAGAGAATTAACATGAACCGCGAACTGTTGATGCTGGTTGAAGCCATCTCACGTGAAAAGAACGTTGAACGTGACATCGTCTTTGGTGCCGTTGAATCCGCTTTAGCCCAAGCTACTAAAAAGCTTTACGAAGGTGACGTCGATATTCGCGTTGCCATTGACCGTGACAGCGGCAACTACGAAACTTTCCGCCGCTGGCATGTGGTGCCAGATGAAGCAGGTTTGCAATTGCCCGACCAAGAAATTTTGCTGTTTGAAGCTATAGAGCAAATTGCGGACATTGAAGTTGACGAGTACATCGAGGAATCCGTTGAATCATTGCCTATTGGCCGCATTGGCGCCATGGCGGCCAAACAAGTCATCTTGCAAAAAATTCGCGATGCCGAGCGCGAAATGTTACTCAACGAGTTCATGGCGCGCGGCGAGAAAATTTTGGTGGGTACCGTCAAGCGCATGGACAAGGGCGACATCATTGTCGAGTCTGGCCGTGTTGAAGGCCGCCTGCGTCGCAGCGAAATGATTCCCAAAGAGAACCTTCGCAATGGTGACCGCGTTCGCGCCATGATCATGGAAGTTGATCTNACTTTGCGGGGTGCGCCCATCATCTTGTCTCGCTCTTCACCCGAATTCATGATTGAACTTTTCAGTCAAGAAGTTCCCGAAATTGAACAAGGCTTGCTAGAAATTAAATCTTGCGCACGCGACCCCGGTTCACGCGCCAAGATTGCNGTGTTGTCTCATGACAAACGCGTTGATCCTATCGGTACCTGCGTCGGTGTTCGCGGTACCCGTGTCAATGGCGTTACCAACGAACTGGCCGGCGAGCGAGTTGACATTGTGTTGTGGAGTGAAGATCCAGCTCAATTTGTCATCGGCGCTTTGGCACCTGCCAACGTTCAATCCATTGTGGTGGACGAAGAAAAGCACGCCATGGACGTGGTCGTTGATGAAGAAAACTTGGCCATTGCCATTGGCCGCGGCGGACAAAATGTTCGCTTGGCTTCCGACCTCACCGGTTGGAAAATCAACATCATGGATGCCGCTGAATCTGCTCAAAAGCAAGCTGAAGAAACAACTGGCATTCGCGCATTGTTCATGGAAAAATTGGATGTTGACCAAGAAATCGCAGACATTCTGATTGAAGAAGGCTTCACAAGCTTGGAAGAAGTGGCTTATGTGCCCATCCAAGAAATGTTGGAGATTGACAGCTTCGATGAAGACACTGTGAATGAACTCCGCACTCGCGCCAAAGACGCTTTGCTCACACAAGAAATCGTGCGAGAAGAAAGTGTTGACGATGTCTCTCAAGACCTCCGCGATCTTGAAGGCCTGACCCCAGAGCTGATTGCCAAATTGGTTGAAGCGGGTGTCAATACGCGCGACGATCTGGCCGACTTGGCCACTGACGAACTCACCGACATCACCGGACAAACCGATGGTGAAGCCACCGCCCTGATCATGAAAGCCCGTGAACATTGGTTCGCTGGTCAGGCCTAATCTCAAGGAGGCTAGAACCCCATATGTCCAGTAATACTGTCGCCGAGTTCGCTAGCGAACTCAAAAAATCACCAGATACCTTGCTAGAGCAATTGCACTCAGCAGGTGTCAACAAGTCAGCGGCCACCGACGCGCTGACTGAAAACGACAAGCAAAAGCTTTTAAGCTATTTGCAAGCTAGCCATGGCACTGTCGCCGGCGAGCGTAAAAAGATCACGTTGGTGAAAAAATCTACCAGCGAAATCAAACAAGCCGATGCCACAGGCAAAGCAAGAACCATCCAAGTTGAAGTGCGTAAAAAACGCACCTTCATCAAGCGCGATGACGAAGTTGAAACGACACCAATCGAGCCTGTCGAGCCTGCGGCGCCTCTCATTGATCATGCTGAATTGGCAAAGCGCGAAGAAGAAGCCCGCAGTCAAGCCGAGTTGTTAAGGCGTCAAGAAGAAGAATTGGCCGAAAAGCGCCGTGAACGTGAAGCCAAGGAACTGGCCAAACGCGAAGAGGCTAAAGCCAAGCAAGCGTCTGAAACCGATGCTGCTGCTGTGCAATCACCTGAAGAGCTTGCGGCCCAAGCCGCTGCCATTCGCAGTGCCAAAGTTGCCGCTGCGCAACACGAGGCAGACAGCATCAATGCCGCTTCTAAGCCTGTTGATCCTTCAATTGCCCAATCTGCCGAAAACGAACGCGTCAATGCTGAAGCTTTGGTCAAAGCTGGCAAGGCAGCCAAGATCAAAGCCGCAGAAGATCAGGCTGATGCCGACGCCAAAGCCATCATTGAAGATGAAGCAGTTCGTGAACGCGATCTGAACCAACGCCGCAATAAAGCGTTGGCAGAAGCAGAAGCCATTCGCGCCATGATGAGTGGCCCGGCTAAAAAAGCACCGCCCAAAGAAGTTCCTAAAGTTGATCCTAAGTCCGCTAAAGGAACACTTCACAAGCCAGCTCAAGTACCAGGTGCTGTCTCTAAAAAAGCTGCTGCGAGCACAGAGGTCAAGGATGCTGCTCCTGGCGGCAACAAGGAAGTTAAATCTGCCAAGCTTTCGTCAAGCTGGGCGGGTGATCCTGCTAAAAAGAAAGCCATTCCGACACGTGGCGATACCAGTGGTGGCGTGGGTAGAAACAACTGGCGCGGTGGTCCTAAAAACCGCAAAGGCAACGAGCGTGATCGCGAAGAGCACGTGCAAGCCGCACCTGCAGAAACACGCATCATTGAAGTTCACGTGCCTGAAACCATCACAGTCGCCGAGTTGGCTCACAAGATGGCCATCAAGGCGTCTGAGGTGATCAAGCAGCTCATGAAATTGGGTCAGATGGTCACCATCAACCAGCCTTTGGACCAAGACACCGCCATGATTTTGGTGGAAGAGTTGGGCCACAAAGCCGTGGTTGCTGCGC
>JGI25908J49247_10000195_pt1 | contig 17780 bp, 27 predicted proteins | sample LauGreSpBDMM15SD_2_FD_49247 | JGI IMG/M metagenome (IMG submission 49247) | reverse complement strand
TCTTCGTATTCGGTTTCCAATCCGCCTGCCATATGAAGCCAGCAGTTTGCGTCGACACCTGAGATAAGTATCTCACGGTCGTCTTTGGATAGGAACGGCAGGGCTTCTTGGATTAGATACTCCCCGCTTTGCCATTGGGATAGCCCAACCATTGTTTGGTTGAACAATTCGTCAGGCACAGTCACGGTGTGTTTAGCACCGCAGATTGCGCACTCCTTATTGCTCGTGATTGTTGCGGACATTGCTTTCCTTCCCGCAGTTGGTATCTGACCAACTGCTGTTGATACCTACCACCTTACCTTTACGCCAAGAAACCGTACTAAACCTTGTAATAGTGTGTATCGTGTGAAAGGGTGTGCAAGCATGCTAAGCGCAGCACCGCCCACCCTCCGGATCAGTAGGCAATAAAAAGCCCCCAGACCTGTGTGGTCTGGGGGCTTGCCTTGCCAGGCGTGTTCGGGCTATTAGCCGTGAAGGGCAAATAATGTTTCTTCAGCAACATACAAGTGCGTCACTAATCCCTGGTGGTACTTGTGACATACTTTCATAATGCTGATAGAGCCTGTCGTTGTGGCTATCTTCTCAGTTGCGCTGACAAGTGCGTCAAGTTCTTCTTTGTAATCTATCACGAACTTTTCCCACAAGTTTTCGACAGTTTCATCTAGTGAAATAGGGTCGTATGGCTTCATCTTCAGCAGTTGCTTAGCAATGCTGTGAAGTACCATACGAGCTTCACTCCTTGAAAGTATCAAGGTTGTGTTCTCCTTTCTTTTATTCGTAATCCCAAGCCAGACGCTTGGCGATAAGATAATCTTATGTTTACGCCAAGAAACCGTACTAAACCTTGTAATAGTGTGTACCGTGTGAAAGGGCGTGCAAGCATGTTATGCACAGCATCGCCCGCCCTCCAAAAGACAAAAAAAGAGTGGGGCGCACACACTCAGAGGGTAAGTGTGTGCGCCCCAGTATCTCTTGTTCACCTGCGCCTCCTTGGGCTGGTGGTGGTGGGTTGGGTGTGACTATCGCTTGGTGCTACGCAACCACGCAACAGTCACGGTAAGGAGAGTTGCCGAGACTACGATAGCGTAGCCAAGGTACTCGCTCACCTGAACGGTGATGTCCATTGGTATCTCCTTTCTGAATACCACTCTATGTTTAGCCCAAGAAACCGTACTAAACCTTGTAATGGTATGTATCATCTGAAAGGGAGTGCAAGCATGCTAAGCGCAGCATCGCCCTCCCTCGAAAACACAAAAAGAAAAGGGAGGGGCTTTCGCCCCTCCCCAGTCCCCAGCAGTCTAGCGACCACTGAACATACGGCGCACATTTCGTGTGAAAGTGACACCCCTCTGATACTCTGCCCAGTCGGTAAAGATAAAGGGAAGTTTCTCAGGCTCGCTCCCGATTACCAGCACCTCGTTCTGTTGCGTGAGCGTGCCGTCTGGGTTGATGAGCCTCACGATGAGGGAGTACGCATCTAATGGAGCGTTCTCTCGCACCGAGTAGGGAAGCCACACATCGTTGCCGATGGGAACCTCGATTACATTACCGAAGTAGTACTGCATCGCATTACCTCCTTGCAACTACTTACATTTCGTTGCTGTTGATACCTACCACACTAGTATTGCATCAAGAAACCGTACTAAATCTGCATTAGACGATGCCTCACGAACACGGTTGTTCAAGCATGCTAGTCGCAGCTTGAACACCCGCATTGACCCGGGGAGACAGACAAAAACAGTAGGTGCTGAAATATGAATGTAACTCTCTAAAAATATGTACTAAAGTTTTGGGTGAGATCGGGCGGGATGAAAAAACCGCTACACATGAGAAACGCACCGAACTTGCGTCCGATGCGTCCCTCACCTATAACGGTCCCAAGCAAACGAGTTGCCATCACGAGTATAGATGGCGGGTTATAAAATAAATAATTATCTTCTTAGGGTATATAACAAAATAATTTGTTCACATAAGGTTCTAAAAAATTCGGGGTTTAATGATTTTCTCCAGATGTCGCAGACATTGTGTGTATAATGTACCCATGACCTTTGATCAGTGGCTCGAATTGGGTATAAAAAACAGTTGGTGCGGTCCTGCGGTGTGCTATACACACGATGGGCTCCCCATGACGCAGGCAGAAGACGATGAATTCAACGAAGGCAGCGATCCCTGCATGCATATTTTGCGGTTGTATGAAGATGTTGATATGAAATTAGCCGTTGAAGAGAGCCATTCACCCTCGGTGTGGCGAAATCTCCGGCGCGATCCCAGTTAACCCCGGCATTTTAGGCTCGCAAGCGCCACAAACCATCGATTATGCAATGATATTTGGGTTAGTACACATCTTTTTTCGCCACCGACTCTATGGTATCTGATTGATACCACGACGAAAGTTGATATTTAGGGCAAAACGGAAGGAATTATGCACCGGACTGCTGCCGGCGTGCAACTTAAACCCATCGAACAGCACACCTCGCCCCATTTTGGGCTCTATGGCATCTGTAAGCTCGTATTTTTCGTTAAAGAAGTATGTTGGGCCATCTGAGTCATTAATGTAATATAGAAAAACCTCGTGCGGCACCTTTCTTCCGTCTTCATAAGCCATATCCGTATGTGCAACCTGGGATTGGTAGTTATTGTACCCGGGAGATGGGAAGGTTACATTTACTTTTACCCGAAAAAGGGTGATGGGTCCAAGCCAGCTTTGTAATTTATCAAAGATCGGTCGAATAACTTTGATATGTGGGGATGAATTCTCTTCGCCATGCATGTACATAAAGTGAGTAAGCTGCTGCGGAGCGTGAACTTTGTCTTTTAGTAAACTATCTTCATTAAAGATATGAGTTGGATAGATCCGATAGGGCATTTTATTGCCACTTACGTATTCGTAAAGCTCTTTCTGCTCTTCTGAGCTAATAAAATAATTAACTACTTGCATTGTCCCGCCGATGCTGCTCTAAAACTACTTCCAAAACCACTCATTGGCTTTATCCTGATCATAAAAAGATGGACGATTTTCACCTAGTGATAGATTTGGCTTATTGTCTTGGTTATTAATACCGTAGTCATACCGGTCATCGTCTGAAGTGATCCACTTGTCTCCATCTTCTACATCCCATAGTGTTTCATTTATTAATCTATCAATTACATTCTCACCCTTCTTTGTTGTATACGAAGGATCCCATAGCTTCACTCGATTGTTTGGCTGAATAGCAAAATTACCATCTTTGCGCTGAATTACATGACCACATTTGTGCTGTCCTGGATTTACTGAATATCCGGTATCAAGTATATTGATATCGGGATTATGCCAATCCAGGGTGAACATATATTTTCCATCAACTTTTTTCCTATGGCGATTGATGTATGTCATTGACATTCCACGCATGTGCTCAAAGATTGTCACACTGATGTGGGATGAGAAGCTGTTCCATAGCACAAGGTCGTGTAGATCCACCTCAGGAGCGTCCAGGGTAGCGCAGAATGCATTTATAGGTGCCCGCCACCAAACCCCGCCATCTTCCATTAGAAAATGAAATACAGGCGCTCTGTCGGGGATAGATGCCACACCGAAGATTACGCACGGAAATTTTAATTCGTGACTATCAATCTGATTACGAAGGAAATTGCCACGGACATAGCATTCAATGGGCGGGATGGAGGCGTTTAGTTCAGGCATTGTTCTTTCGGCGTTTCTCTAGAAGCTGAAAGTCCTTTACCTTTGTTTCACCCATATAATTCCAAGCGTAGCCTTCCTTGATTAAAATTTCGTTAACCGACAATTTGCTATCATCAATAAACAGCCAGCCAAGAATTCTGCCGTACTTTTCTGTGGAGTCTGGCTTTTCTGTCTTAATTACAATATTAGAAGCACCCTTTAAAAGTTCGTTCAATTTTTCTTTGACCTCAAGACCTAGCTTTTTTTCGTGAACATCCTTGGTTCTTGATTCAGGCGTGTCAATACCAGCCAAGCGAACTCTTTGAAAAAAAGAAATATTAAACCCCAAATCGATATCAACATCAATGGTATCTCCATCAACGACCTTGTATACTTTTTTGATTCTATACTCGTACATGATAACAAATTATATCACAGTGCGCCCTGCAGGGATCGAACCTGCGACCAAAGAATTATGAGTTCTCCGCTCTAACCACTGAGCTAAAGGCGCTTGGCTGGCTAGGCAGGGCTCGAACCTACGACCGTCGGTTTTGGAGACCGATGCTCTACCAACTGAGCTACTAGCCAATACTTAACCAATTAATTTTTTAAGTGCATACTTGAGAACGCCATAGTTTGGTTTATTACTTTTTGAACTAATAAGAATATAATTTTCTTTTAATAAATTATCTATTTTGAGTCGATTTTGTTCTGAATGGTATTCGATAAGATATACAGCTGGATTGTGTTTGTATGATTCAATAATTTCAATTTCAGCACCTTCTGTATCAATTTTCATAATAAGACATGCAGGCAGATCTGATGCGTTACATATTTCCACTTCTTCACCATCTTCAGTCTGCTGATCTCCTTTAAATAAACTAGCTTCACCAATATTATTTTTTCCATAATATATTTTTTGTTTTCTATTACCCGATCCAATACCAACATTAAATAATTGAACATTAGTCATATCTGATGTATTTTTTTGCAATATTTCAAAATTTGATTTTACTGGTTCAAAGCAAACAATTTCTGCATTTGCCCAACGCGCATTTGCCCATCTTGTAAATGCCCCAATGTTTGCACCAATGTCAAATATTACTGGATTTGGTGTGTTAAATGGAACTTCATATTCTCCGGCAAAAACTTTCTGAATATGGCCTAGCATGTTTTCTGGAATGTACATAAATCTCCTTTGAGCCCGATGTAGGAATTGAACCCACGACCACCTCATTACAAGTGAGGTGCTCTACCGCTGAGCTAATCGGGCAGTCTTTTTTTTATTTTTTTTAACTTTTGTTTTTTTATTTGGCATTTTTGGAAGAGGCATCGTTGGTGATACAACCTCTGCAATTAAATCAATGACTCTTTCTGTTTGATATTCAATTGCATTTATAGTTGCTTGAACAATCTTTCTACCATGAATATCATCTTCAAATGGCTCCATGACTTGCCCTGCCGACTCTGTAATTGGAGACATATGACAATGCAATAACTCATGAACAACTGTGTTCCTTAAAATATCTGGCTTTTCTTTTCTATAGTTTTTATTTAAAGCTATAGTCGCACGATATTGACCATAAATAACATCGCACTCCCCAAGAGCATCGCTGGAGCAGGGTTTATCTTTTAGATCAATTTTCCATTCAGACAAACCCATTTTCCTTCTAAGGATTTGAACATATGAATTGATCCATGGCTCTATGTGGGGGCTTGGAGTTTTCATTAATAAGTACCGTCTATAACTTTAAAACCATTCTCTCTATCGAATACCATATATTGATATTCGATCATATCAAAAAACTTTTGAATTTCACTTAATACAACCGTCGCACTCAGTTCAGAACAGGTGTAAAGATCAAACTGTAAAAGCGCTGGAACTTGTTCATCCCACACATGAAATGCTATATGAGATGTTTCAATCATTACAACAGCCGTTGTGCCGCGATTCCCTGGCGCTTCCACATATGAAACAAAGGGCCCTTGTATAATTTTCATATTAATTTTTTCAACAAGATTCTTTAACCAGCCATGTGTTGTCTGACTATCAGTGGGTGGTTTGTGACAGTGCCCTCTAAGCAGCAGGTGTTTATGTATTGGCTTTTTCATAGTTCTCCTGGAGTGGTAACATAAATGTTCCTTCTAACCACATTAATGCAATAATGGAATATCCAATCATATCGAGAAAGGTGTCATAAATGCTTTCGTCTGAAACGGCATTGCCCATATTCTCTTTTTGTAAAATATTTTCTGCTCTTGCAATTTTATCGTGAATTCTAATTACCAAACCTGTAATTGCAAACATCGCAATGTTCTTGTGTCCGTAATCTTTTTGTTTTTTAATTACCGTATCAATAACATTTAATATATCAATATCTTTATTAAGATAATTTTTAATAGAATTGATTGCATTAAAAGATATTGCAATCCATAAATCTTTATGGTTATTAAGAACCCTTGTATCATCTATTTCAACTTTGTCGAGATATAAGTCAGATTTGATATAATAGTCAATTACTGATCTTAGATTTTCAATTTCAGACCTACCGTTTTGTACATAAATCAAATGTTTATTAAAATGTCTTTTTGAATAAAAACCGTACATCTTCCAAATATATTCTGCAGCATCTTTTGCTGCATGCTCCCAGACGATGGATCTTTTAGTTGCGTAAATAGGAATAACTGGAATACCTAAAGACACATCGCCTGGGAACAACATATCAGCCTTCCTTGGCTCTTTCCGCTTCAGGGTTTAAAATTTCAAACTGCCCTCTACCGGTTTTTTTGAAGAACTGCCTGTTGGCATTATAGAAGTTATAAAAGGTCGGTAGAGAGATTTTTACTTCTTCCGAAAGTTTTGCCGGAGTAACAATCTGACCAACGTTTTGTTTTAGATAACTTGCAATAATTTCTTTTTTGGAACGAGTCTTATTCACTTTTGAACCTCCTTTCTGTTTAAATCCAAACATAGACGCAGCCTGTTTGGCTAAATCGGGGCTTATGCCATAATAAGAAACTGTCTTGGACACGTCCCAGTTTTTATGGTGTCCATAAAATACGCAAGCACCGGCTCTCTCCATTCCGGGGATGGACAGGTCAAGCTTTGCCATATAAACGTCATAAAGAGATTCCATTTCTTTAAATGAGATTTTATACGAGTTCTCTTCTTCGGGGGTGTTGAGTTCTGCTGTCATAGTAGATATGCTAGCACATTTTATAAATGCTATTTATAAATACCGAAACAATTTAAAAAAACAACCAGCCCCCACACCGCAAATAACTTCTCAGAATACTTGCAGCCAAGAGCTGGTTGTTAAAATTTATTTTTTCTTAATCTTAACCTTTGATGGCTCTAGGTGACCTAGGGCAATGTGAGAGTCAAGTTTTTCTTCAACATGATCAATCTTGACTTCAACATGATGAACATCTTTGTGAAGATCAATAAGCTTTTCCATTACACTACCGTGATCTGCTTTATTCTCTTCCCTGCCCTTTTGAACCAAGACAGCAAGAAGTCCACCAATTGCAGTAATGACTGCTACAATTACGGCTTCCACTTACTTAGCCATTAAAAATTCGGCAATCACGTTTGTATCAATATCAAGCTTTCCATGCTTTTCTTCAAATGAAGAAAGAGCAGCAACCAGATCTTCTTTCTTGACCTGCTCGGCTTTCCCTGGACCATCAACATCATCTGCCGCCGGAGCGCCCGTCGATGGTTGAGAAACAGTGCCAGTATCAGAGCCGGCTATCGACTGCGTGGTTTCTGTAAGCATATAGGTTACATCCTTCACTGCCTTCGAAAGAACATCAACCTGCTCTTGGTGGTAGGCTGCTGCAGCGAGAGCCTCCTTAAGCAAAAACTGGTGCTTTAAAATCATTTTTTCAGCATTGTCTACTGGAATTTTAATTGTATTCATAGGAACCTCCTGGGTATCTATATATTGTAGCAGAAGTATTGTATTTAATCATTCTCCTGCATTTCGCTTTCTTCCATTTCATATTCTTCATCTTTTACAACACCGTCTGGTATTATTGCAAAACGACACTTGCCTTCCGGCTCGACTGCCCGTGCTATAATTTTACAAACACCATTGCCTTCATATAATACACAATTGGCACATTTTACGCCAATATCCGCAACGTTGTTTTCCCTTGGTGAATCATAACCGGCCCAGACTCCGGTTTCATCCTCATTAAATTTACCGTAATGTGTAGTTAATGCGACTAGCATGTCTGCGAGCATAGCTTCTTGATGCTCAAGATCTTCGGCAATTTTATTAACACTTTCAAGACTCTTAGAAACAACTCGATAGCCACCACCGCGTCTTTTGTATTCTCTAACCAACCATGCATTTGCATATGCCGATGGATATACATCAAACTTTGCTTTAGCAGCAGCCTTTACTCTAGCATACAGTGAGGGGTTTGTTGGAACATTTCTTTTTTCCATTTTTTCTGTTGAGACATTGATTGGCTTTTTATCCTCCCTGCGCTGGGTGGACTCAGCTCTCCTTTTTCTACGAACTGCCGATCTCCGTTGCGATTCTGACATTCTTGCGGCCCTTGCAGCCGGAACACACTTGGGATACTTACCGCTGCTTGCATCGTTTCTTCCACATGGCTCATATCCACCACCGGCTTTTGGTCTTGAGATATCCACCCATCTTTCGTTAAACCATGTAGTAAGATTTTTTTTAACCTCTTCTGGAAAAACCAGCACCTTCTTCTTTTTCTTTCTTGACCCCGAGTAGCCTTGTTGAGGATTCTTTATACCGGACCCCATTGACCCAGTAGTAACTTCACCTTCTTTTTCCATGTATCCAGCAGCAGCCATTGCAGCACCTTGAGCCTCAGCTTGCCTTCTTGCTTCACTTTTTGAAGAGTCATCTCCATCTGTATATGTATAGCACTTACCGCTATCACCATATTTAAAACCTGGCTTACCGTTGGATGAGCAGGGACCTACTGGCATGATTACTCTATTCTACCACTACTTGTAGTAGCTAACCAAATCATCTTGCTCCCACCTATAGACGGGCATACTAACATCATGAAATGCTGCATATGCATCATCTGATGAGTAATAGATTCTGGCATACGCTTTCCTTACGTTTTCATCATACACCGGGCAGCTTGGGTTAGGGTCTAAATACAAGGCTTTGTATTGATACTTGTCCGTTGTTAAGTGAATGGCTTGAACCACTGTAAGTCTCTTCATACAAAAAGGACAAACTTTTTCTGGATAGGGGAAGTCCTTAATAGCACCGCCAAGTATATGCCCATGATTAATTAAGTTTGCGTATTTATTTATCATCATCGTCCTCATGTTTTAATATAAAATCAATAATTTGATCAACAGACTTCTTTGCTATCTCAACCCCGTCCATTAAGCAATTCATTTCTTCCAGGGACATCGGATACTCATCCTCTGGGCTTTGAATAAAGAAGGCCGGGACATAAGAACCCCGCCACGGAACAGCCTTGATTATTATTGAAAGACTCTCAATATCCTCTAAATTTTTATCACCGTCATAAGGTATGATTTTCATCGCAATCTATTCCGCTTTCAGTAACTACTGTAATGTTCTGGTAAGATACTAACATATTTCTTAAAACTTTTTTTAACAGGCTGCGATCAAAATTTTTAGTTTTACCAAATATCATGCAAACTTCGTAATTTTCAATTTCATTTGTAAAAAACATTTTATAGTGTTTATCTTTAATAATATTTGCCGTCTTATTTAAGGTAACTTTAATCCATAATTTTACAAATCTAGAAGTAGTAGCTGGGCAGATATATATATAAACATCTGATTGTTTTAATTGTTTTAAGAATGAAGTTATATACTGATACGGGTGTGCTGTGTCACTTAATACTAGTACTTTCTTATTATGTAAGTAAGAATAGTCAATACTGTCTGGGGGGTACATTACTCTTTGTTTGTTGAGCGATATCTGTGCAAGATAACAAACATGCTGGAGATGAATGATAGTATCAAAGCTGCGCCCCAGCCAGTATCATGATCCCATCCCCAACTCACAGCTGTCTTGAACAAGAATGCGTTGAGCAAAACGTAAATAAGGTAAACGAGAATATTTGTTGCCATGGAAACATTATACACGAAAATCTCCGCTCAAATTTCTCTAAAAATTTTTTTTTCAAGACGGTTTCTCAGAAAAAAATGTGCTATGCTACGCATGCGGGCATGCGAAGCAGTCTAAGTATACTTATATACATTTATATACTTATATACTAAGCATACTAAGCATACCTCGATAAGAAGAACGGTGGTATAATTCCTTTATGAAAATCATAGGCATAGTTGAGTCAGATGATTACAGCGGCGCTGCGATAGTAGACACCGGGTATATTTCAATAATTCAAGCAAATGATTGCTGGTTTGCCGCCTCAAGATGTATGTTTAGTCACATGCCAGTAACTTGTGAAATTTCTAAGGATGAAGCTCAAAAGTTTGTAGATAGTGGTGTAAAGTGTCTCAGTCTAGATGACGAGATTAATCCACCAAAGAAAACTGCAAAATCAAAAAAACCCAGAAAGTAGCTTCACATGAGAAAAATTAGTTGGTTCACCCCAGGCTCTGTTGACATCTCCGGAACTCGCTGGTACAGCCCAGGCTACCCAGTCGCTGCAGTCGCAACCATTAATGCTTTAAAAGAAAAAGATGTAGCTGTATTTTATAATAAAAATGAAATACCATATCATGTAAATTTTTGTTTACCGTATTATTATCAATATCAAAATGTTTATAAAGTTGGCTACACTCCTTGGGAGTCAACAAAGATACCCAAGGGCTGGGCCGAGCACATGAAGCAATGCGATGAGATATGGGCTACTTCTAATTTTGTTAAAAGTGTATATGAGAAAAACAATGTTCATCATGATATACATGTGATACCTCACGGTATATCGAGTGATTTTTCTATCCTGGATAGAGAGGTTACAGATACATTTAATTTCTTACATGTTGGCGGAGACTCAAAAAGAAAAAATGCTCAGATGGTTGTTGATGCATTTCTCGAGCTGTATGATGGCGATGAGCAGTACAGGCTGTATCTAAAATATAATAACTTCTGTTTTGCAGAAATATATTTTAATGGCAAGCTTCTTCCTGCCACAGTTCATCCACAAATTATTGGCGTACCAGGTTCATTGGATGTTGAAGACCTAGTACGTCTTTATCACAATTGTCATTGCATGGTTTATCCAACAAGCGGTGAAGGCTTTGGCATGATTCCATTTGAAGCGATATGTACAGGAATGCCAACTATTGTGACAAATGAAACAGGCTGTAAAGATTTTGCGCACTATTCGATTCCGCTAGATGCAGAGTTTGTTGTAGCCGACTGGAATAATAAACAGTTTGACGAAGACACTGGCATGTGGGCTTCACCAGATTTTGAACAACTAATTGACTTAATGAAATCCGTTGTTAGCGAATACGATGAGTTTAAAAAGTATACAATAAAATCGGCAAAAATATTGCACGCGGAGCAGTCTTGGTCGGCGGTCGCTGATAAGATAGTTGATCGCATCAAATATTACGAGCAACTAATATAGACCTTAGTATTTTTGATTGCTAGCTGTATTCTAATAAAGTATTATTAATAGTCCCACTTTCTAGGAGGTATAAAATGTCATTACTATCATCTAATTTTTTGTCTAAATACACAGGTGCTACACCACCATGGGGTTTTGGAGGAATGGGGGAGGTTGTCTACCTTCGAACCTACAGCAGGAAAATTGAAGGAGCCGGTAGATCCGAAACGTGGATTGAAACCATAAAAAGAATTGTTGATGGTGCAGTTGATATTGGTGTTGATTTTACACAAGAAGAAGCCGAACATCTTTTTGATCACATGTTTAATTTGCGCTGCACAGTTGCCGGCAGGGCTTTGTGGCAACTTGGCACTCCACTTGTTTCAAAGTTTTCTGGCACATCTTTAAATAATTGTTTTTTTACAAACATTGAGAAGATTGAGGATTTCGAATTAGTCTTTGATTACCTAATGCTGGGTGGTGGAGTTGGTTTCTCTGTGGAGAGATCTAAGATTCACGATTTGCCAAAAGTAAAGGAAGTCAAACATGTTATTGCCGAAAGAAGTGGAGATGCCGACTTCATTGTTCCAGATTCCCGCCAGGGGTGGAGGGAACTGCTTCATAAAGTTTTAGAATCATACTTTATTACTGGTAAAAGCTTTACGTATTCAACAATACTTATTCGTGAGTTTGGTGCTCCCTTAAAAACATTTGGTGGAACTGCGTCGGGCCCCGGTGCTCTTGTTGAGGGCATCGAGGATATTTGTAAAGTTTTAAACAATCGTATTGGCAAAAAACTTCGCTCTATTGATGTGTTAGATATTTGCAATATCATTGGTAAAATTGTTGTGTCTGGCTCCTCTCGCCGCTCGGCGCAAATTGCTATTGGCGACCCAGATGATATTTTATTTCTTCGTGCAAAAAACTGGTCTTCTGGCTCGGTTCCCGCATGGAGAGCAAACAGCAACAACTCCATTTACGCAGACGCATACCATGAAATTCTTCCGGAGCTATGGAAGGGGTATGATGGCTCTGGCGAGCCCTATGGTCTTGTAAACAGAAAGTTGGCAAGAACGGTTGGCAGGCTCGGGGAGCACTCCCAAGACAACTCTGTTGAGGGATTTAATCCCTGTGCAGAAATTGCATTAGCTGATGGTGAATCGTGCAATCTTTCTACCATCTTTTTACCAAATGTTTCCTCAATAGAACAGCTTAAAGAAATTTCTATTTTGCTTTATAAGGTGCAAAAACAAGTTACTCGTTTATCATATCCATATGAAAAAACAAATAAAATCGTTCACAAAAATGCTCGACTGGGACAATCAATTACAGGAATACTCCAATGTGATGAAAGCAAGATATCCTGGCTATCTGAGGTTTACAATAACTTGAAGAAGTTTGATAAGCAGTATAGTAAGCAAAAAGGCTGGAGTCCTTCGGTTAGGTTAACAACGGTCCAGCCATCTGGCACGCTGTCGTTGCTTCCGGGAGTTACCCCGGGAATTCATCCGGCCTTTGCTGCGTATTATACAAGAAGAGTTCGGTTTGGTTCATCCGACCCTCTTGTTGATTCATGTCGTAAACGCGGCTACAAAGTTGTTTGGGATGTGGGGCTTGATGGGCGAGAAGATCATACTCGATATGTTGTTGAGTTTCCATGCAAGTCACCAGAAGGTTCTGTGCTTGCAAAAAATATGACAGCAATCGAGCAGCTTGAGTGGGTTAAGAAAATGCAAACTGTTTGGGCAGACAATGCTGTTTCAGTAACCGTATACTACAGAAAAGAAGAATTACTAGATATTAAAAAATGGCTCGAGGAGAACTATGATAACTCAGTTAAGTCAGTTTCCTTCCTCCTGCACAGCGATCACAACTTCCCGCTGCCTCCTTACGAAGAGATATCTGAAGAGGAATACAACAAGACAATCGAAAAAATTGATTTCTCTGTACCCCTCCAACAAAATGTTGGTAACTACGAAATACTGATTGATGACTGCGCAACTGGCGCTTGTCCGGTAAAATGACCCAAGCAGTGCGTGGTATTCAGAGAGACTGGGTTAAGTTGTACCTATATTCTTCATTTTTGTACTTTTTTTAACGAAAGTGGTGTACAATATATTCAATGAGTCACGAATCTATTAAAAACAGTCGCCTATGGGTTCCGCCAAGAACCTATGGGGTTTGTATCTGGATTATGCCAGACGGAACACCCCTGTCGGATGGTGATGGTGTGCTGTCTGCAGAAGGCTTTGTTGGCGACAAGAGTATTGAGAAAAGAGTTGCCCAAGCAGCCAAGTATTGGACCGGTAGTGAAGAAGGCCGGGTGTCTTGGGTCCACGGCGCTAGGAAGATTAGTGGTAGTGAAAGAGATGATCAGGTTGAGCGGCTAAAGGATGGATTGATTCCCGACCCGTATGAAGATTTATTTGATAATTTAAAGAGGTAGTATGGGAAAGCAAATGGTTCATGTTGAAGACACTGATGCTGATACTGAGATAGAGGATGTCTCCTATATAGGCTTTGAGTCTACGCCGGTAATAGATGATCCGTTTTTAAAAATTAGTTTTAATTCGCTGTCTCCAAAGATGAAAAGAAAAGCCAATAAACTTTCTAAAAAATTTGTTGGCATTGATGGCGTTGGAACAAAGTACATTGATCCAGAAACGCTGGATGGATACTCACTATACGATATTGTCAACCCTCCGTATGACTTAGACAACCTGTCTAGTCTTTTTGATTCTAGTGCAATCCATAACGCTTCAGTAACTGCAAGAGTTATGAATACCGTTGGTCTTGGTTTTGAGTTTAAAGAAACACTAAAGGCTAGAAGAAGAATAGAGAAAGCAACTGATAATGAAGAAAAACTATACAGAGTGAGAAAAGAATTGCAAGATGAAAAAGAAAGACTAGAAGAGGTTTTTGAAAATTTAAATATTGAAGAAACTTTTATTGAAACAATGATAAAAGTTTGGCAAGATGTTTTAACAATTGGCAATGGGTATCTTGAAATCGGAAGAAACAATTCTGGTCAAATCGGATACATTGGGCACATTCCTGGAACACTTGTTAGGGTAAGGAGAAAAAGAGATGGATTCGTTCAAATCGCAAGAAGCAACAAAATCACAGCAGTTTTTTTTAGAAACTACGGCGACAAAGAAACCCAGGATCCGATCAACTCAGACCCAAGACCGAATGAGGTTATTCATTTTAAGACTTACTCTCCTAAGAACACATATTACGGTATTCCGCCTGCAGTCTCTGCTGCGTCTGCAATTGTTGGCGACAAGTTTGCGAAAGAATATAATATTGACTATTTTGAAAATAAAGCTATTCCTCGGTATGCTATAATTCTAAAAGGTGCAAAACTAAGTAATAAATCAAAACAAGAATTAATTAATTATTTTAGAAAGGAAGTCAAGGGACGCAATCACGGTACTCTTGTTATTCCAATTCCCGCATCCATTGGCGCTGATAGCGACATTCGTTTTGAAAAATTAGAAGCCGGTATACAGGATGCATCGTTTGATAAGTATCGTAAATCTAATAGAGATGAAATTCTTGTTGCAAATAGAGTGCCGGCCCCAAAGGTTGGAGTGTACGATAATGCCAACCTGGCTGTTTCAAGAGATGCTGATAAAACATTTAAAATGCAAGTGGTTGCGCCAGATCAATCAGTAATCGAAAAAAGAATAAATAGAGTTATGATGGAGTTTAGTGATCTATTTGTTCTTAAGTTCAGGAGCGTAGACCTTGTTGATGAAGATATTCAGTCTAGGATTAACGACAGATATCTTAGAACTGAAGTTATTACTCCAAATGAAGTTAGGTCAACGCTTGGATTGCCAGAGAGATCGGATGGGGACGCCCCTTTGCCGTTCCCCACTAAGAGAGATAAAGAGGGGCCGGGCGCTCCGTTTGGAAATTCTAATAATGATATAATTGCTCCAAGAAACGCAGCGGCGGATTCCGAGGGGCAATCCACTGACCCAAGGCAGTCTGGAGACCAGGCTGAACGGGGAGAAAATCAAGACAACTTAGGAGGTAGTCAATGAGTAACGCAATGGGTATTGTTTATTCGAGTACGGGGGTGGATAGCACGGCAAATACCGTGTCCTTAAATAACCACACCGCCAGTATTTACTTTCATAATACAAATGAAAGCACAGATGCTGTGGTGAAGTTAAATGGGGGGCCCCACCAGGTCCTGATTCCAGCAAATAAGAATTATGTTGAAATCCCCGGGGATTATACAAGGTTTCAGATTGTTACGGCAAATGTTGTCGTAGCAGTCTATGCCATAGGATAATTTGCTGTATAATAGATTGTTGATTAAACTAAAATTAAACTATGACCACATTTAACCTATCCTTCCCAATTGATATGATCAAGAAAGAAGAGAGAATAGTTTCGGGAATTGCAACTGCTGACAATATTGATAAAGTCGGTGACATTGTTGATTTCGAAGCATCCCTATCTGCTTTTAAGAGCTGGCAAGGCAACATTCGCGAAATGCACGCACCGATTGCCGTTGGTAAGGCAATTAGCTATAAGCCAATTAAGATTAGAGGCGTAGAGGGTGAGGAATATAATGCCATTCAAGTCGAAGCCTACATTTCAAAAGGTGCAGAAAATACATGGCAAAAAATTCTTGACGGAACGCTTCGTGCATTTTCAATTGGCGGAAAGATTGTAAGAAAAGAAATGGTGCAAAATAAAGTTCATAACGGAAGACCTGTGCATATTATTAAACAGTATGATCTTGGCGAGCTAAGTTTAGTTGATAACCCAGCTAACGCAATTGCTACAATTGATCTTGTTAAAAAAGCAGACGATGGTGCGCTCGATTATATTCTTGGCACCGATGGTGGGATTGAAAAGAAACAGCCAATCAAAGACCCCAAGGGTGGTTTAACAGCGGCAGGCAGGCGTTACTTTAATCAAAAAGAAGGGGCTAATCTTAAACCGGGTGTCAAGGGTGCTGCCGACACTCCGGAGAAAATGCGCCGCAAGGGTTCTTTCCTTACAAGATTTTTTACTAATCCATCTGGCCCTATGAAGAAGCCGAATGGCGAACCAACTCGCCTCGCCCTCTCTGCTACGGCATGGGGGGAGCCGGTCCCGCAGAACGGAGCGGACGCAGCACGGCTCGCCGCCAAGGGTAGAAGATTGCTGGAAAGGTATCAAAATTCAAAGAAAAAAACTAATAAATCTTTTGATGTTAATGAAGTAAATAGTGAAGAGGCTCTGATTGATACATTGTTAATGTTGGAGACTGAAAATGTCGACTATAGATCGGAAGATCTTTTAGACTTCCTTTTGGACAGCGTATACAACGAGCTTCCAGAAGTTTCGGAGGTGGATATGATTGACGAAAAGCTGTTGCTCAATGATGAAAATTATGGTATAGTGATACCTATGGATAATTCTATTGACAAAGAATCCGAAAAACTATCACTAGTTAAAAAGTTTGTTTCCTGGTTAACAGATCAGCCAGGAGATAATTCACTTGAAAAAAGTGAGCAGGCTGAAGCTTCAATCGAAGCCGAAGTGAAAAATGATCAGATGGAGGAAGAAATGGATATAGAGATTCTGAAAGAAGCTCTTGGTTCCGTCATCGATCAAAAGCTTAATGACTTTGCTACTTCGCTTAAGGCTGAAGTTCAGGCAGACGTCTCAGCTAAGATTGATGAAGTAACTAAGAATTTTGAAACCCAGAAAGAAGAGATTTCTCAAAAGTTGGAATCAACAGAGAAGTCTCTCGAAGAGCAAACAGCAAGAGTTGAGGAATTCGCTCAAGCTGGAGCAGTTAAGAAGAGTGTTGATCCGGAAGATGACGATCAGGTAGAGGCTTTAGTCAAGTCTGAACCCGAGAAGCCTTTTTGGGACAACATCTATTTGGACCAGGGAATAATTAAATCCTTGGGCTATAAGTCATAAGTTAAGGAGGCAAAATTACTATGGCAACACAAGAAGAAATTTTATCTAAAGCTAATGAAGTTACCAGCAGCGTAGTCAACGCGGGTAGCGGTGGATTGCTCAAGCCTGAGCAATCAAATCGTTTCCTTGATTATGTGATCGATCAGTCCGTTCTCATGAAGAACGCTCGCGTTGTTCGCATGCGCACACCGCAAATCGAAATTGATAAGCTGGCAATTGGTACTCGCTTGATGCGTAAGGCAACTGAAGCAACAAACGATGGCTCAAATGCGGCTGTTACTTTCTCAAAGGTAACGCTCACATCAGTTAAACTGCGTTTGGACTGGGAGCTCAGCACTGAGTCTCTCGAGGACAACATTGAAGGTGCTTCGCTCGAAGATCACTTGGCTCAAGTAATGGCTCGTCAAACAGCTAATGACCTTGATGACTTGTTGATTAGCGGCAACACATCTTCAAACAATACATTGCTCAAGGCGCTTGATGGTTTCACCAAACTAGCCCTTGCTGGTGCAACAGTTGTTGATGAAGGCGGCAACAATGTTAGCCGTGCAACATTTGACAGAGTTCTGCGCAACATGCCGAACAAGTACCTGCAGAAGCGCAATGAGTTGCGATTCTACA
>JGI25908J49247_10000183_pt1 | contig 18182 bp, 20 predicted proteins | sample LauGreSpBDMM15SD_2_FD_49247 | JGI IMG/M metagenome (IMG submission 49247) | reverse complement strand
GTGAAAAGTGCCGAGTCCAAGTTTGGCNGCCCACATCTCCTCCATTTGCGCTTGCATCACTGCCGCAAAGCCACTTCGAATCTCGTCGAGCTGGCGCAGACAGTCCTGATGCGCAGTAAGTGATGTCAGCAAGGGCCGCAACGCCTTACAAAACATGTGGAAGTTGCGTTCCGCTGCCACGGTTTGGTTCAAGAAAGCGAAGTGATGTCCGCCACCCGTCCATGGCTGGTAGAGCGGGTTGAACACATCGCAAAATCCAAATGGACCATAGTCGAGTGTGAACCCACCGGCTGCGCAGTTGTCGCTGTTGAAGTTGCCCTGGCAGTAGCCGACGCGGATCCAGTTCGCCACAAGCGAGGTCAGACGGCTGCGGAACTCGCGCGCGAGCAACACCACTTTTTCGGCAGTGCTTAGGTTCTCGTCGATGACGTCCCCGTACTCACGATCAATCAAATGCAACACAATTTGCTCGAGCTCCTTCATCGCTTTCGGGTGCTCCTTTTTGAGCGCACGGCGACCGAAGAGCTCGAGTTGGCCGACCCGAATGAACGACGGTGCGACGCGCGTCGAAATGGCGACAGCCTCCGATATAAGCATGTCGGGATTCTGCGAGCGTGATCCCTCCGAATACCACGGCCGCTTGACCTTCTCCGTTTTTGACACGTACAAACTCAAAGCCCGTGACGTGGGTACACCGAGGGAATGCATGTGCTCCTGCGCTAAGAACTCCCGGACACTTGAGCGCAGGACGGCACGACCGTCCGCACCGCGGCAGTATGGCGTGCGGCCGCCACCTTTAAGCTGCATTTCCCAGCGTCGACTGTTGATGACGGCCTCAAGCACGGAAACTGCACGACCATCGCCGTACCCGTTGCCGGTTTGGAACGGGCACTGTTGGGTGTATTCAGTGCCGAAGATGGACAATGCGTATCCGCACGCCCAACCCACCTTGCGCATCGGTTTCGGAACCTGCGAGATGTCGCCGCAGAACATGTGCACGAAGTCGGCCGACTGTGCCATGCTGTCGGCGAAGCCAAGTTCGTGGAAAAAGTTTTTGCTGTGAGCGACGTACTCGGGGTCTTTGATTGGCGTGGGATTGACGGGGACATAGTGGCCCGAAAAAACTTGTCGCGGCGCGTGGTCGGCTCCGTCTGCTTTCGCCTCAGGATCGCAGTTGAGCGTGTCCATAAGCGAGTAGTTTGCCAACTTTGCAAGCTCGTCGAGCGTCGCGATGGTTGGGGAGGTTTCCTGGGGTAGTCGATTTGTCATAGGTCTACTCATCGCTCGGGTAAAACGGCAGCTTACCCGTCACTTCCAAGCCCCGCCTTCAGNAAAACCACCCACCTATTTTGAACCTGGAATGTCATCTTAGTAAATCCTTTGGTTGCGTACGATGGGGACAGGGTGATGGGCTCAAGTAACAGCCCGTGTNGATCTCACATTATCAAATTAAGCTTTCAAAACATCTCTTAAAAACTTTGAAATATCGGCCAATTCATCAGGATGTACCGAATGGCCCATGACATAGGTCTTCCATTTCACTGAATAACCCAAGGCAATCAGAGCATTTTTAGACACTTCGGCTCTGTCCATCACCACAACTTGATCTTGCGTTCCATGCGCCATGAATATGGGTGTATTTGCATTGGCTTGGCTGCACTCATGCGCCAAGGTATCTGCCAAGGGCAAATAACCAGACAATGCAACGATACCAGCCAATTTTTGCTTGTACCGTAAGCCTGTATGCAAAGCCATTGCACAGCCTTGCGAAAATCCCGCTAGAACAATATTTTGATGCGAGATACCTCGGCCAAGCTCTCGATCAATCAAGGCGGAAATGGCATTTTCTGAACGCTTGATGCCGACGGCGTCTTGTTGAAATATTAGGTTGGCCCCCAAAATGTCATACCAAGCGGGCATCACATAGCCACCATTGACGGTGACCGGCATGCTGGGCGCATGAGGAAATATAAATCGAATGGCTTGGCATCCACTTAATTGGAGCTGTGGCACAACAGTTGCAAAATCATTTCCGTCGGCCCCAAGCCCATGCAACCAAATAACGGCAGCTGTCGGATTAGGGCCAGATTCAATTTCAATATGCGGTAAAAAATTGGTCATGAACCGCATTTTACGGATCCTCTTCGTTCAGGATGGATACCTTCCTCTTTGACTGCCTGCTCGGCAGGGGCCTTGGGTGTGTTGGATTTCATGTACATCTTCACTCCTTAGGTTGAAAGATGAGCCAAATCCTTCTTTTAATTAAGTACCTATTTTTGTTACACACTTGATGACGTCGTTCAGACTCATGCCATCCGCCGTGTAATCAATTATTTAAGCGTAAAAATAGCTACCGTGTAATATTTCGTGTAATTGGCCAAGAGTTGCATATTGCAACTGGCAAGGTGAAAACCTAGTTTTTCAGGTTTTGACCCCTGAATTTTCATCCCAAAACTTCAACGACACAGCCGGGATTCGAACTGAATTTCTCAAAAGTTCGACTCCATGCGTGGACACTGAACTTTGAAATCCCGTTTGTTCCTCTACCTCGCTGGTGCTCGAACAGAGGAGGGCGGAGGCTCGACTCCATGAATTGATAAGGTAACGTATATTTGAACGTATGGACAGACTTCAAAACATCGAAACCTTTGTACGAGTAGCTCAAACGCAGAACTTCACAGAAGCTGCCAGGCAACTGCGTATCGCAAGGTCTGTTGTAACGAACCGAATACAACAGCTTGAAGAGTATGTGGGTGCACCGCTATTTCATCGAAGCACCAGAGTCGTTCGATTAACCGAAGTTGGTCAAGCTTTTCAAAGAGATTGCACAGAACTTGTATCTAAAGCAAGTGATATCGTCGATCAGATGAGAGACGTGCGTGGGTCACCGGCAGGTACTTTAAGCGTTCATGCGTTGACAGGATTTGTATTAGGTCGATTTGCCTCAGTCATACATGAGTTTCAGGAAATCTATCCAGATATTAAATTAGATCTAAACGTTAGTGATGCAGTTGTTGATCCAGTTAAAGCAGGTGTTGATTGCGCTTTACAAATATTCCCTCCCACCTCGACAGAGTTGATTGCGCGCCCCTTATTTCCAGTTCGACGCGTTTTTTGCGCTACTCCCGCTTATCTTGAAAAGTTTGGAGTGCCCAAGAACCCCAGGGACTTGCACGAGCATAGTTTGGGTTTGTATTCGCGCTATCCAACAAGAGATCAATGGACCTTTTATCACGAAGGAAATGAAATAACTTTGTATCTCAACGCCAAATTATTGACCAACAGTGTTCATTTATTGAAAGAGTACGCTATGGAGAACGCTGGAATTGTTTGCTTGCCCACACTGGTAGCTTCAGATGCGATTCGGGATGGGTTATTAAAAGTTGTGCTCCCAGATCACTTACTTTCTGCCTTTTGGTTGTCTGCTGTATATGCAGGAACCTCTAGAAATGCTTTCAAACTTCGCCTTTTTATCGAGCATATTTCTGTTCAATTTAAGCGGCTTCCGCCTTGGGATGCTGAACTGATCGACAGTGGATTGATATCAAAATCCATTGTTACCAGTTAAAAATTAGGGTAATCCCGCTCTATTGTTCGAGAATTACGAACAATAAGGTCGATGGTTGATGGATTCCTATTAAGCCCCATTACTCTTACAGTGCATCCAACTGCAGCAAGGCTGTAATTAATTGGAGACTGAAATGAGCTTGCAATATGAAACCAAATTTGGCTCGCTGAAGAATTTCGAAAAAGGTCGCGTCGAGCCCATCGCAGATGACGCGAAACATTACGCCTTCTCCAACTGCTTTGATATTGCGAATAAATCAAAGCCTTACGAAAAAGTAGTTTTTGGAAAAAATCAAATTTATGTGCTTGAGGTTCTTAGGACAGAAGGTGCTTCACCTTGGTTCACATGTGCGCACGATGAGTTTGCATTGAACATGGATGCGGACGTCGAAATTCATCTCATCAAGCTAGACAAATCACAACTTGTACAGGATGAAGAAAAAAACGGCGCCGTGTTGGTCAACGGTGAACCCAAAGGTCAAAAAATGGGTTGGATGAAGCTCAAACGTGGCCATCAAGGCATGCTTCCTAAAAATACCGCATATCAATTTCGTTCAACAGAACCCAGTGTAGTGGTCCTTCAGACATGTCAAGGCGATCTGTCTGTTGAAAAGTGGGCTGACATTTGTCAGACTGCTTAATCACCCAACTCACTTCCTTTTGAAAGATCAAATCATGCAAGCTCAACAAGAAACTTCAACAGTTTATTCATCTAAGCCTCATGCAGTGACTGGGTATCGCGAATTTAGACTCGGAACGTTCGGATTCAGGCGTGATGAATATTTTGCGCACATCACATGGACAACGCGAGATGGCCGCCCCTTGTCTCACACCATGGATATTCGAAATTTCTTAGCCGCACTCATGAGAGACGTAGCTTGGGGATTCTTCTATGGAGGTGTGAATTTTGACAATGTGATTGGCACTGTTAACCATTACACATCCGTAGATTTACAGGCAGGTGCGTTCAATGGCAAGATGAAAGAAGCGGGTGTTGATATTCTTGAAAATTTCCCGACTGATCAAATCAAAACTGTATTTGAAGACATGTTGGACGATTGGACCAACGAAGGTTTTGATCCTTTTGCAGCGCCACAAGAGACTGGACAGCCCTATGGTCGCAAAAATGGTCATAACAAACCTGCTATCACGCGTGCTCGCGAGCTTGCCACAAGATGTGTAGGTTTGAAAGGCGATTTGGCTTTGCGAACAGATGAGCGTGGCGCACCTGTTAATCGACAGTTCAAAGACGTACCTCAAGATATGCCTGAATTACACCCAGAGCCAGGCTTTGAAAATGAGGTTCATGCATTCAACTTGTTTGCTTTTTTGAGTCGTTCACAAGTCACTTGGAACCCATCTTTCACAAGTGTTGTCAAGCACAGCTATATGTGCCCAACAACTGAGGAGCATATTCTTCCCATCTTGCACTCTAACGACCGGGTTGAATGGTTCTTTCAAATGAGTGATGGCATCGATTGGGATTGTTCGCACAAAGATACCGGACAACCATTGGCCAGGGTCATCATGAAAGCAGGCGACATGGCTGCGATGCCTGCGTACTGCCGCCATCAAGGCTTCAGTCCCAAGCGGTCTATGTTGTTGGTTTGGGAAAACGGCTCGCCTAAATTGGTGTATGAAATTGCCAATGGCGAAGCACCGCAAGTACCTGTCACTTTCTAAATATAACCATCAATCAACTCTCGCACGAGCGGGAATGGAGCTTTTATGAATCTTGCAGACATTGCAGCTGCTGCTGGTTTGCGTTCGCCTGTTCGCCATCAATTGTTCATCAACGGTCAATTCGTTGATTCAGCATCTGGTGAAACATTAGCAACTCTCAATCCACATGACAACTCCATNATTACTGAGGTGTCCATGGCTGGAAAGGAAGATGTTGACAAAGCAGTAACAGCTGCTGAAAANGCATTTCCAGCTTGGAGTCGAATGGCTGCGATGGATCGCGGTCGAATTTTGCTCAAGCTTGCAGATTTGATTGAATCGAACTCAGAGGAATTAGCTAGGTTGGAATCTTTGGATACGGGTCACCCAATTAGAGATTCCAGAATCCTGGATGTACCTAGAACAGCTGTCACATACCGCTACTTTGGTGGAATGGCTGATAAGTTTCAAGGCGAGCAAATTCCTGTGGAAGCTGGCTTTTTGAATTACACCTTGAGAGAACCCGTAGGCGTTGTGGGGCAAGTGGTTCCGTGGAACTTTCCTTTGATGTTCACCAGTTGGAAGATGGCTCCGGCACTTGCAGCTGGCAATTGCATTGTGATGAAGCCTGCAGAAATCACTCCGCTGTCTTCGTTGAAGATTGCAGAACTGATGTCTGAAGCCGGTATGCCAGATGGGGTTGTGAACATCATTCCTGGCTTGGGTCATGTGGCAGGGCAATACATCGCTGAACACGAGCGAATTTCGAAGATTGCATTCACTGGAAGTACGGCTACTGGTCGTAAGATTGTTCAGGCCAGTGCAGGTAATTTGAAGAAGGTGCAACTTGAACTTGGCGGTAAGGGTGCCAACATCGTTTTCGAGGATGCCAATTTGATAGCAGCTGTCAATGGCGCTGCATGGGCTATCTTTCACAATCAAGGACAAGCTTGTATTGCTGGATCTCGGTTGGTACTGCATGAAAAGATCGCCGATGCCTTTCTTGAAAAATTCATTACTCTCGCCAAAAGTATTCGCTTAGGCAATCCATTGGACCCTCAAACAGAGATGGGTCCCTTGACCAGCTTGATGCACCGTGATCGTGTATTGAGTTATGTTGATATTGCCCGCAGCCAAGGTGCAGAAATTTTGGCGGGTGGTGTAGCACCTAAAGGTGATTTGGCATCGGGTTGCTATATTGAGCCTACAGTTGTAAGAGCCAAATCTTGGAAAGATCGAGTTGCTCAGGAGGAGGTGTTTGGCCCCTTTGTTACCGTCATCACATTCAAAGATGATGCAGAGGCGCTTCAAATAGCTAACGGCACCGAATATGGTTTGGGCGGTGGTTTGTGGACCAACAACTTGCAGCGAGCCCACAAATTTGCCCGTGACATGAAAAATGGCATGGTTTGGATCAATTGCTATAAGCGGGTCAATCCAGGTTCGCCATTTGGCGGTGTTGGCCTATCTGGCTACGGAAGAGAGATGGGCTTTGATGCAATGCGTGAATATACGCAAGTCAAAAGCATCTGGGTCAATGTAGATGCGCAATTGAGCCCACATTACCCGCGTACATAAAGAACAATCCATGAAGCTTTTCAATTTCACTTCCTTACCCTCAAGGGTTATTTTTGGGGATGGAAGTCTTGTTCAAGTCAAACAAGAAATTGAGCTTCTTGGGGCAAAGCGTGCATTGGTTTTGTGTACGCCTGAACAAAGAGTATTGGCTCAACAAGTATTGGATTTATTGGGCAACAGTGCGGCAGGGATTTTTGATAGAGCCGTGATGCATGTGCCGATTGAAACCGCACAAGAAGCCAGAAAAGTTGCCTCTGAATTAGGTGCTGACTGTGCAGTTGCCGTGGGCGGGGGGTCTACAACGGGTTTGGGCAAAGCCATCGCTTTGGTGTCAACCCTTCCAATTTTGGCCATACCCACTACCTATGCCGGCTCTGAAATGACCCCCATCTATGGCATCACAGAATCGGGGGTTAAAAAAACCGGCCGTGATAGCCGAGTACTCCCCAAGACAGTGATTTACGACCCCAGCCTAACGGTGGGCTTGCCCATCCCACTTAGCGTCACCAGTGGCATCAATGCCATTGCGCATGCAGCTGAAGGTTTGTATGCCCACGATGGCAACCCCATCATGAATTTGTTAGCCGCTGAAGGTATTGCTGCCATGGGGCGTGCTTTACCTGACATTCGAAATAATCCTGCAGATTTAAATGCGAGAAGTGATGCACTCTATGGTGCATGGTTGTGTGGAACTGTGTTGGGTCATGTTGGTATGTCGCTGCACCATAAGCTTTGTCATGCCTTGGGCGGTAGTTTTAATCTTCCGCATGCCGAAACACACACCATCGTTTTACCGCATGCATTGGCCTACAACGCCAAGCACGCACCTGAGTCAATGCAGGTCATTGCTCGCGCATTGAATGCCGCCGACGCGCCATTGGCCATATACAACTTGGCAAAATCCAACGGAGCGCCAACAGCGCTGCGCGATATCGGCATGCACGAAAAAGACCTTGATCACGCATGCCATTTAGCCATGCAAAACCAATATCCGAATCCTCGCCCTTTAGAGCAGGTAGCTTTGCGACAACTGTTGCAAAACGCGTTTGAGGGTGAGCAACCTCATTTTTGATTTGTTAATTTCAACCACAAAGGAGACAGCGATGAAAAGTTCACGTAGAACGATAGTGAAAAGCATGTTTGCAGCTGCTGCAATAACGTCCATGCCCATGGCATGGGCTGCAGATGTTGTGAAGATTGGTTATGTTTCACCTCAAACTGGTCCGTTGGCACCGTTTGGTGAGGCTGACAAATGGGTCATCGAACAGATGAAACTGGCTTTCAAGGATGGCATCACCATTGCTGGAAAAAAGCATGAAGTGCAAATTATTTTGAAAGACAGTCAGTCCAATCCCAACCGCGCAGGTGAGGTGGCCAATGATCTGATACTCAAAGACAAAGTGTCATTGCTGTTGACGGCGGGTACGCCTGAAACGTCTAACCCCGTCAGTGACGTAGCAGAATTGAATGAAATTCCCTGTATTTCAAGTGTGGTTCCTTGGCAGCCATGGTTCTTTGGACGTAAAGGAGATCCTGCTAAAGGTTTCAACTGGACTTACCATATTTTTTGGGGCTTGGAAGATGTGATTGCCAATTTCACCAATGGTTGGAAAAGTGTTCAGACTAACAAAAAAGTAGGTGGTCTATTCCCTAATGATGGTGACGGTAACGCATGGGGTGACAAAGAACTCGGATTCCCCAAACCACTTTCGCAAATGGGCTTCACCTTGACCGACCCAGGTCGGTTCCAAAATGGCACACAAGACTTCAGTGCCCAAATCGCGGCATTCAAAAAAGATGGCGTTGAAATTGTGACTGGGGTGGTGATTCCGCCTGATGCAAAAACTTTTCTGACTCAAGCAAAGCAACAAGGTTTTAAACCCAAGGTGATCACACTGGGTAAAGCTTTGTTATTCCCTGGTGCTATTGAAGCTTTGGGTGATTTGGGTGACGGCCTGACCACTGAAGTGTGGTGGAGTCCTTCTCATCCATTTACTTCAAGCTTAACCAAGCAAAGTGCAAAAAGTTTGGCCGAGTCTTATGAGTCCAGCACTAAAAAGCAATGGACACAGCCCATCGGTTTTGCACATGCCTTATTTGAAGTTGCCTCAGATGCACTCAAACGAAGCAAGTCGTTAAAAGCTGCTGATGTTCGTGATGCCGTAGCCGCCAGTAAATTACAAACAGTGGTTGGTGATGTGGCATGGGGTGGCCCAGGACCTTTCAAAAATGTGAGCAAAACACCGCTTGTGTTGGGTCAGTGGAACAAGGGTAAAAAGTACAAATACGAGCTGTCCATTGTCAGCAATGAAACTGCAAAAAACATCCCAACAGATTCAAAACTTCGTTTGAATTGATCTCTGCTGGTACGCAGTCATGTCATTGCTTTCTCTTTATGCTGTATCTAAATCGTATGGCGCTTTGAAGGTCACAGACAACATCACGTTGTCTGTGACTCAAGGGGAGACGCTTGGAATTCTTGGGCCTAATGGCGCAGGTAAAACCACATTGTTTAACCTGATTTCAGGCGACACCAAAGTGGATTCCGGATGTGTAGAGTTCAAAGGCATTGACATGACCTATGTACCTTCGTATTTGCGATGCCGAGAGGGTATTGGTCGCAGTTACCAGGTACCACAGCCATTTGCAAACTTGAGTGTTTTTGAAAACTTGGTTACTGCAGCTTGCTTTGGGGGAGGAGAGACGGAAGCTCAAGCTTGGGAAACCGCTTATAAAGTTCTAGAGCAGACTGGGTTAATTCAATTTGCAAATAAACCTGCAGGATCTCTTACTTTATTAAATCGCAAGCGATTAGAACTGGCAAGAGCTTTGGCTACTAACCCAGAATTACTGCTGTTGGATGAAATTGCAGGTGGATTGACCGAGCATGAAGCCCAAGAACTTGTCGAGGAGCTTAAGCGAATCAAAGACACGGGCGTTACGATGATTTGGATAGAGCATGTTGTACATGCCCTGTTGTCGGTTGCAGATAGGTTATTTGTTATCAATTTTGGGCAAGAACTTGCACAGGGCTCACCCCACGATGTCATGAATGACCCAGAAGTTAAACGGGTCTATATGGGTATGGAGTTCTAGTATGGTTCCGATACTCCGAACTCAGTCATTAACCGCTTTTTATGGCGATGCACAAGCACTCTTCGGGATTGATTTTGAATTGTTCGCAGAGGAGCTGGTAGCCATCATCGGAGCCAACGGCGCAGGCAAGTCCACATTTCTTAAGTGCTTGACCGGTCTGATCAAGGTACCAATTGATGCCATCCATTGGAAAGGACAAGCCATTGGAGGTCTAACCACTGGAGAAATTGTCAGATCTGGACTGACCATGGTCCCAGAAGGTCGAAGATTGTTTCCATCCTTGACGGTGGAAGAGAACTTGATGATGGGATCAAATGCCCAAAGAAAGGGTACTTGGAATTTGCCAAGAATTTACAAGTTGTTTCCAATTTTGAAAGAAAAAAAATCTCAACCTAGCACTTCACTGTCTGGTGGACAGCAACAGATGATTGCTATCGGCCGGGCCTTGATGAGCAACCCTGAAGTATTGTTATGTGATGAGTTGTCGCTAGGTTTGGCACCCATTGTCATCAAGGAAATTTACAGTGCAATGCCCGAAATCACGGCGGAGGGTATGACTGTCGTTATCGTTGAACAAGATGTCGCCATGGCAAAACTTGTATCTAAAAGACTTTATTGTTTTCAAGAGGGGGTTGTCTCTTTGTTTGGTGATTCGCAGAGTTTGACCAATCAAGCAATAAGCCAAGCTTATTTTGGGGTTTGAGTGTGGAAACTCTGATTCAAGGCATTCTTTTAGGCGGGCTTTACGGTTTATTCGCACTTGGTTTATCGCTCATGTTTGGCGTGATGCGACTCACCAACACTGCCCACGGCGACTTCATCATCCTTGGTTCATTTGCAAGTCTTTCTTTGGTGTCAAGCGGTTTGTCTCCCCTTCAGTCGATGCTTCTCATATTGCCCCTGGCCTGGCTCTTGGGATATGGGTTGCAGCGTTATGTCTTGAACGGTACTTTGGGAAAGGATCCACTCCCTTCTTTGGTAGTGACATTTGGGCTGTCTATAGTCACTCAGAATTTTCTATTAGAACTTTTCTCGGCTGATCCTAAAGCGATTGAAACAGATGGATTCAATACACTGGGTTTTGCGATTTCGGATGCAATCTCCATTGGCGTGTTGCCGATGCTGATCTTGGCCCTGGCCATATCTGCCACTTTCTTTTTACAGTGGTTGTTTAAAAGTTCAAATATTGGAAGAGCTTTTCGAGCTGTGTCTGACGACCCAGAAATAGCTGAACTCATGGGGCTGAATTCAAGGCAAGTCTATGCTTACGCCACAGGCCTGGCATTCGTACTAATTTCTATTTCTGGCACATTGCAAGGCATGAGAACCACTGTGTCCCCATCAGATGGCCCGTTGCTTTTATTGTTTGCCTTTGAAGCAGTCATCATTGGTGGCATGGGCAGTTTTTGGGGTACTTTGGCAGGTGCCATGCTTTTAGGTGTCGCACAGCAAATCGGGTTTCGATGGGATCCAGGGTGGGGACTTTGGTGTGGACACATGATGTTTTTGATCATTTTGATCGTGCGTCCTCAAGGCTTGTTTCCAAAAACCAGAGGCTGATTTTTGAACATCATGCAAACCTCCTTCATCGTTCATCGCACTTCATCCACAAGTTCGGCATTTTTTATCGTCAGTGGACTGACCCTCTTGGTTGCCGCCACTTTACCCTTCTGGGGTGAATCCAGTTGGATGAGAGATTTTGTTGAAATTGCGTGCTACTTTATTTTTGCAATGATGTGGAACTTATTGGCTGGCTATGGCGGCATGGTCTCTATCGGACAGCAAGTTTTTTTCGGTCTCGGTGGTTATGTGATGTTGGTCTGTGGAAATTTTGCAGGCATTAATCCATTTATTGCGATCCTGATTGGAGCCTTGGTAGCTGGCTTACTTGCAATACCGATTTCTTTGGTGGCATTTAGATTGCAAGGAGGGTATTTTGCAATCGGTACTTGGGTCATTTCTGAAGTGGTCAGATTGAGTATTGCAAATATTCAGCTCGTTGGTGGGGGTTCTGGCACATCGCTGACTGCTTTGCGCGGCATAGACAAAGCGACCAGGGAGTCAACCACGTATTGGATGGCGCTTGCGTGTGTGGTGATATCTATCTCTCTGGTATATATATTTTTACGAAGCAAACAAGGGCTGGCATTGTTAGCCATTCGTGACAATGAGTCAGCTGCCAAGTCACAAGGCATTGCGGTTGGCCGAATGAAATTAGCTGTATATGTGGTCGCTGCTGTGGGCGCAGGATTGGCCGGAGGGCTTTATTTTGTGGGCAATATTCGAATCAGTCCTGATGCAGCATTCAGTGTGAACTGGACCGCATTTGCCATTTTCATGGTGGTGATTGGTGGCATTGGGCGTATTGAAGGCCCCATCATTGGTGCATTAATTTTTTGGGGTTTGAATAAGTTCTTTAGTGATTTTGGCACCTGGTATTTGATAGGCCTTGGAATACTCGCCATATTCACAACTATTTATTTCAAACAGGGGTTATGGGGTTATGTGCAACAGCGATGGGGCATCAGCTTGTTTCCGATTGAGCGCAAATTACAACTCATTGAACACACATGATGGCTGAAGCTGAAGAAAAACCCATCGTTCATCTGGTTTTTTGGAAACTCAATGGAAGCACTGTTGATGCAAAAAAANTGCAGGCTGACACCATCATTGAAGCATTCCTTGCCTTGAAAAATAAGATTGAAGGTTTNTTAAAGCTTGAAATTGGTCAAAATTGTGTTGACCATCCAGACGCATGGGACATTTCTNTTTACATGGTTTTTGCTTCACCTGCGCTTCTAGACTTGTATCAAGCCAACCCCATGCATCTAGACATAAAAAAATTGGTCGGACCCATGCGATCAGATCGTGGTCAAGTTGACTTTGAATTAGATTTCAATGCTTCTTTAAATTTGAAAGAAATAATATGAACACCCACACCATCACAGCATCCGTCATTGAAAGTTTTTCTCAGACTGAGGATCCTAGGCTTAAAGCAATCATGTCCTCCTTAGTCAATCATCTCCATGCATTTGCGCAAGACGTCAAATTAACGGAAGCAGAATGGTTTCGCGGTATTGAGTTTCTTACTGCTGTTGGACAAAAATGTACGAATAAGCGTCAGGAATTCATCCTACTGAGTGATGTTTTAGGTTTGTCAATGATGACAGTTGCCATGAACAATGAGAGGCCTGACGGCTGTACCGAATCGACGGTGTTTGGTCCTTTTTATGTGGACGATGCGCCGCATTATGAAAATGGTGACGATGTTTCCAACGGCGCAAGTGGCCAGGCTTGCTTGGTCCATGGGATGGTAAAAAATAGCGATGGTCAACCCGTTTCAAATGCAACCATTGATGTATGGCAAGCCGACGATGAAGGTTTTTACGATGTACAAAAAGAAAATTTAAACCATGCACAAGCTCGTGGCGTATTGCACAGTAAGGTAGATGGCTCGTTTAATTTCAAATCCATTGTTGCTGAGGCATATCCGATACCCATGGACGGTCCTGTTGGAACTATGCTGGAGGCAACCCACAGATCTCCTTGGAGACCAGCGCACCTTCATTTCATGATCAAGGCTGATGGTTATGAAACGCTCATCACCCATGTGTTCAAAAAAGGTGATTCATATCTTCAGTCAGACCCTGTTTTTGGGGTCAAAGATTCACTCATTGCAGACTGGGTCAATAGCGAAGATGGTTTGACCACATTGAATTTTGATTTTGTTTTAAACGCTACCAATTGAGTACTCACTAGGTGGCTGAGGTGAAAAATGATTAACAAAATAGCAATATCAATACAAGATGCGCTTGCACAAGTCAAAGATGGTTCAACGGTCTTGATCGGTGGTTTTGGTACTGCTGGCATACCGAACGAACTCATTGAGGGGTTGATAGAACAAGGCGCTCGAGACTTGACTGTGGTCAATAACAATGCTGGTAATGGCGATACAGGCCTTGCTGCGCTGCTAAAAACAGGACGTGTTCAAAAAATAATTTGTAGCTTTCCAAGGCAAACAGATTCCCANGTGTTTGATGAATTATTTCGTTCCAAAAAAATCGAACTGGAGCTTGTTCCACAGGGAAATTTGGCTGAACGATTNCGTGCCGCAGGTGCAGGNATAGGTGCTTTTTTCACACCTACTGGGTTTGGCACTGAGTTGGCNAAAAATCAAGATGGCAGCCCCAAGGAAACTAGGGTGATTGGTGGGAAAAGCTATGTGCTTGAATATCCAATTTATGGAGATGTTGCGCTGATCAAGGCTGAGTCAGGTGATCGTTGGGGTAACTTGATCTATAGAAAAGCTGCTCGCAATTTTGGTCCTGTGATGGCCACAGCAGCTCAATTTACGGTTGCTACAGTTCACGAAATTGTTCCTCTAGGTTCAATTGATCCAGAAACTGTGGTGACACCGGGTATTCATGTGTCCAAGATTATCAAAATTGATCACACAGCCACCCAGGCCGGTGGTTTTAAATCTTCTTAATGAATAAACCCTTATGAGTAATTATCAAAAGCGTAGCAAGGATGAACTTGCAAAACGAGTGGCACAAGATATTTTTGATGGCGCTTATGTCAACCTGGGGATTGGTCAACCAACCCTTGTCGCTAATCACATTCCTAAAGACACAGAAATTGTTTTGCAAAGTGAAAATGGTATTTTGGGCATGGGTCCAGCACCCTCCAAAGAACTAGAAGATTTTGATTTGATCAATGCCGGTAAGCAGCCTGTCACTTTGCTTGCTGGGGGAGCTTTTTTTCACCATGCCGATAGCTTTGCAATGATGCGCGGTGGTCATCTGGATATTTGTGTGCTGGGGGCTTTTCAAGTATCGGCAACGGGTGATTTAGCTAACTGGAGCACTGGGGAGCCTGGTTCTATTCCTGCAGTAGGTGGCGCCATGGACTTGGCTATTGGAGCAAAACAAACATGGGTGATGATGGATCTATTGACCAAAAGTGGTGAATGCAAAGTTGTTTCTACATGCACTTATCCATTGACGGCTATTGGCTGTGTGAAAAGAATTTATTCTGATCTGGCTACCCTTGAATGCACCTCTACTGGACTTCGGTTGATTGATCTGGTTCCTGGACTTGAGGTTTTTGAGCTCGAAAGATTAATTGGACTGACTATCCAGATGTAAAAATAGTGTCTAAATTTAAAGAAATTTGATAAAGATCAAAGGAAAAGTTGAACCCCTTAGCAAAGAGGTTCCAGAAAACGCCCTCAAGGAAACAAGACGGTTCTGACATTGTTTTGATTTTGGAAAAATGGAAAAGCATGGCGCATAATGAGAAATATCGCAAATGTAGAAAAACCTCTGGTTTTGGCCCAGTGGTTGCACCCTATGTCACCGCCCCCTGTGTTGTTCGGTATTTCGATCCCAGACCAGAATAAATCTTGATGGGCAACATTCAGCAACGATTTATCTGATGAGCCCATCACATTTGCGTATCAATTTTTTTAGGAGTTTTCATGAATCCCTTCGTACCCCAAAAAGCACCTTACAAAGTTAATGTTCAAGCAGGTGAAAGCTATTACTGGTGTTCATGTGGTCAAAGTAAGTCTCAACCCTTTTGTGATGGGTCTCACAAGGGCAGTGAGTTTGTGCCAATGAAATTTGATGCCACAGAGGCTAAAGAGGTTTATTTCTGTGGCTGTAAAAACAGTTTGAATAAACCGTTGTGTGATGGTGCTCATAATAAGTTGCCTTAAACGTCAACACTTATAGTTCCTCAGTGACAACGAAGATTTGACAGCATAGTTTTATGTGCCTTTGACTAAGGTCACTGACCGTGTAATGTGCGTGCAAGAACTCGATGAAATTTGATGGCAAAAAGTCACTTAGATGTTTTCATAATTCGCTTTATTATTTTAAAAAACCATGAAACTAATTTCTATNTTTTTATTGACATCCTTGGCTAGTGTTTCTCATGCACAANTCAGCTTGGATGAGGCGCGCTCATTGGTTGGCAATAGCAGTGTGACTGTCTTAGATATTCGCGAGCCAGATGAGCATGCTACTGGCGTAGCCAAAGGTATGAAATTGATGCCAATGAGCACTTTAGAGTCTCGGCTTAACGAATTACCCAGAAATCCTAACTCTCGCGTGCTTTTAATTTGCAACACACAAAATCGCTCAAGTGCTGTTGCAAAAGAACTCCGCTCTCGCGGATTTACCAACGTGGAGTATGTTCATGGCGGAATGAGCGAATGGGCTAAACGAGGTTGGACTTTGGAATCACCTTCAAAGCCATAGCAAATGAAGGAAACTCAATTCATGAACACCCATCATCTCCTGGTTGAGCGTCAGGCTGACATCGTGACAGTCACACTCAATCGCCCTGAGCAACGCAATGCGCTGTCGCGTCCGCTGTTGTTGGAACTCACCGCTGTCCTCCACAACATTGGTGTTAGCGATGCTCGAGGTGTCATCATTGCCGCCAATGGGCCAGTATTTTCTGCTGGGCACCATTTTGCCGATATGGCCGGGCAGACTCAAGAGGATGTGCGCGAGCTGTTTCGCGTGTGTACGGCGATGATGGATACCTTGCAAAGCCTGCCGCAGCCCGTGGTGGCCCGGGTGCATGGCTTGGCCACCGCAGCCGGCTGCCAATTGGTGGCCACGTGTGATCTTGCGGTGGCCGCCGAAAGCGCAGGATTTGCCATTCCCGGCGGTAAAGGCGCACTTTTTTGCCACACGCCCTTGGTTGCAGTGGCGCGAAACATAGGCCGCAAACGTGCCCTTGAAATGGCGATGACCGGTGACGCCATCGACGCCCTTACAGCCGCTGATTGGGGCTTGGTCAATCGCGTGGTGCCCGATGAAGATTTGGTTGCAGCCACGCTGGACTTTATAACCCGAGCCACAAGAGGTACTGAAGCCTCTAAAGCCGCTGGCAAGCAGGCCTACTACAGGCAGATCGAGATGCCGCAGCCTGCTGCCTATGTGTACGCGGGTGAAGTCATGGCCGAACGCGCCATGGATAAGCAGGCCCAAGAAAGCTTTCACGCGTTTCTAAATCGTCGCAACCTCTAAACGCTTGGGTTTTAGGCAATCGTTTTTTTGATCTGGGTTATTTTAAATCGAAGGCGTTCTTCATTCTCTTAAATTTGGAATATATGACTACTAAAAAAATATCAATAATTTTGCTTGGAATTATCATTAGTTCTTCTGTCAGAGCAGAAATAGTAACAACACCCTCAGGCCATTTTTTAAGAAATGAGCCTGCCGAGAAAGTCATTTGGTACGGCGGATTGGTTACTAAGATGATTAGCTTTTATGGTCAAGCTTGCGCTAACGGAGAGAGTGAAGCCTGCTTTAATTTGGCGACGATCTACGAGACTGGAGATGCCTCAGTACAAAGTAACGCCAAGGCTTTGGACTACTACAAGCAAGCTTGTAACGCTGGTTATTCCTTAGCTTGCAACAACCTCGGTATTTTGTATGGTGATGGGACAGAAAGAGATTATGTTCAGGCGGCTATTTATTTTGACAAAGCGTGTCAATTAAAAGAACAAACTGGTTGNAAAAACAAAGCGTCGGCACTCGATTTACAAATGAAATCTAACCGTTGATAATTTGTTTTTCCAATTTACATAGCTATTGCACACGATGCCAAGCCCAATTAACTTTGGTGAATACCTTGCATTGAACAAGAATGTTCAGATCATTGATATAGAAAACTATGACATTGCCAGGTCATGTGAGTTTTTGGACAAGGCCTACGACTTCACTCCACATAANTTTTCTCNAGCCGTGGTGATGTGCACTTTCACTGTGCCCGCAGGTCCAACTTTGGCAATAAGGGCGATCTCCTTGCTCAAGTATTCTTTCTGCACTAATCGCAGTCTGATTCGCTCGTAGTAGTCGACCGTAATCGTTTGAGCAAAACTGAGTGCAACCTCGCCAGGGGGACCCATTTCAGAATTAGGGGCTGCGGGTCCATGGGGGGGCGTAAGTTCGACTCCATACTTGGACACCTAACATCGAAGCCGTGCAATACAACGAGCAATGAAAAGCAGCATCCGGGCTCAAAGGTATTGAGGTTGCTTTTATCTCCCGTAGGAATTAACATTTGTCGATGATTGATTGGAACACTTGCCCTTCTGTAGAACTCAACCCCGAGCTGGTTAGTGGAGCTTGGGTGTTTCGTGGCACCCGTGTTCCTGTTGTGGCCTTATTTGAAAATTTAGAAGACGGCATCACCATCAACGAGTTTGTTGAGCTGTTTCCTGGTGTTGAGTTAATTCATGCTCGCAGCGTTTTAGAACA
>JGI25908J49247_10000172_pt1 | contig 18672 bp, 11 predicted proteins | sample LauGreSpBDMM15SD_2_FD_49247 | JGI IMG/M metagenome (IMG submission 49247) | reverse complement strand
TCACAAAAACCTGCTCCACAACCATTAGGTAAAAGCGTAACTTTACCATTTCCTGAAGCGCCATCTCCCCAAAGCACTTGTATGCTAGATGTTCCTTGCCCTCCAGCAATTGTACCTCCAGTAACGGACCAGGTCAATGAAGCACAAGCAGGTACAGAAGCCGTAGTGGTATAGGTAACACTTGCACCTGGACAAACGGTTGTTCCTCCAGAAATCGTTGCTACAAAAGAAGGTTTTACGACAATTTGTTTTACTAAAAAAGCCGTTTTACCACAGACGGTAGTAGCGGTTAGTTTTACAGAATATGTACCTGCTGAAGTATATATATGGGCTGCACTTTCAGTACTTGCTTTGGTCCCATCTCCAAAATCCCAAAGGTATTCATTGCCTTTTAGTGGACTGGTGGTATTGGTAAAAACAATATTTTCAGTGATACAAGCATCGCTATTAGAAAGTCCAAAATTAACCACAGGAGCAGTGCCAGCCTGAGCAGCATCTTGTTGAAATTCATACACTCCCATGTCTACATTTGCGCCATAAATACGAGGATTGCCATCTAAGTCTAGGTCATTGATACCAATACCTGTGTTAGTTCCTTTATTAATCAAAGGTGATTCGCAAGACAGATGATAATCCCCTCCAGCTTCATTTACAAACATAGGATCGACTGAGGTATTTCCTATGCCAGGTTGTATGCCTCCTTGGATGTTGGAGTTGGTGATGGTGGATTCAGTATCAGATGAAGGAAATAAAGCTAAGATTTCATTGTTCCAAAAAATTGTATTTAATACTTGACTATAAGCCGTTAAATATGATTTAGAAAACTTATTTTTAGTAAAAACACAATTATGAATTAAAGAACTTGTTAACAAATGGTCATCTGAATTACCCAAATATGAATAGCCATTTAAATAAATAGATTCATTATTTTCAAAAATGCTATTGTAAAAATTTATTTTATAATGCCCATACAATAATCCCCATGAGCTATTATTTTTTATTTGAGAATTTTGAAGCGTTAATTCACTAATTTCAAACAAATAAGGAACATCGTGATTCCCATCTAATAAACAATTTGAAAGAACCAAATTTGTTCCAAAAATTAAATTTTTTGAACCTGAATTTCCATTAAATTTAGTATTAATAATAGTAGCATTGTATCCAAAACCAAAGGCAGCATGAGCTCCAAGACCTATAATATTTTTTTCAAAAATAACATTATCACAAATTAAATTTTGACCATTTAAATAAAGTATAAAATTAGTTGAAGAATTATTTTTAAAAGTACTATTAGAAAGAAAGAGTTTGATGGCATCAGAATAAAACAAGTTCCCCCCTTGAGCAACATTAGAAGAGAAGGAACAGTTATCAATTGTGAAAAGTTTTAATTGTGCACTGTTTATTAAAGTCCCAATACTATTATTATTAGTAAATTTTGTATTTTTAAAATTACATATACCATTTACAGCGTTTCTAAAATTAAATAAACCGTCACCTCCACCTCCACTATTACCATCAAAAATGGTGTTTTTAATATCTATTTCATTTGCATTGTCAATTAAAACTAAAGCATTTCCAATTATTGCATTACTTATAAAAGAAGTATTATTTATTGTTATTTTATCAAAATTATGAAATTGAAAAAGGACACCATCATTATTTTTAAGAGTTAAATTATCAGCAACAAAAGTAATATTAGTTAATGTATTATCACTTGAATATAATGCAGCACCATTAAAATTGTTATCTAAAAAAATGGTTTTATTTAAAGATACGTTTGAAGTTGCTAAATATATAAAATTTCCTGATGCATTACTGTTATTTATAAACTGACAATTTGAAATTGTTACATCTGATTTTTCAATAACAATAAAAGTACCGCCAATATTACAATTCTCCATTTTAAAATTAAGTAAACTAAATTCTGCCAATCCAGGATATAGATTGCTGTGGACAAATAAAAATTGAGAGGAATTTCTGTATATACAATTTGAAATAATAACTTTTTTATCTGTTTGAAATACCATTAATGGACCTCCAGCAAAATTTAAATCATAAAATTCCAAGTCATTTAATGTTAGATTATATTCATAATTTAAACTAGCACTTTCACTAAAAAAGTTTGTGACATTAGTCACTTTAAAACCATCAATCACAATATTTAAACCTGTATTAAAAATCAAAAATAGAGAAACTGAATTAACACCTTGAATAAATGTCGTCACATTAATTTTAGTATCTCTTTGATAAAAATTAATTTCAGTACCATTAAATCCACCGTAAAGATTAAAGTCTTTTTTTACAAAACGACCAGTATCAGTCATATCATATGTCCCCTTCGCAACCCAAATGTCATCACCTGCGGCGGCGTTGAAAATGGCGTCTTCAATTTTGGTAAAGGCCGTTGCCCAACTGGCTCCCGTTGGTGAAGGGTTGGTATTGGCTCCATTTACATACACTACTTTGGCTTGTACATTGGCGCCAACTAAAGTCATTATAAAAAACAAAAACAGTAAACTTTTTTTCATTGGGGTGTATTTTTAAATCTTAAAATGTTTTAATATTAATAAGCCACTTCAACTAAATTGGTCATGGGACTTTCGCTATAATCGTTAAATACTGCTTTCATTTTATAGCTGTATTTGGTGTTGATGGTAAGCCTTTTGTCGTAAAGTTCCCTTTGGTCATTGGCAATGGTCATGTACAATTCAGGTTTTGCTCCCTGCTTGGCCCTGTATATTTTAAATTCTTTTATGCCTTCTTGGTTATAAACCCAGCTTAACTTCACCTCTTTTGTTGGTCGGTTAACTAAGACACTAAAATTTAAAACTGCCGGTTTCACGCCAAAATCTGAGGTTTTAATTTCTATTACTTTAGCAGGCAAACATACCAATCCACTTTCGTCAATGGCTTTCATCGTGTATCTATAAACCTGGTTATTGGTAGTGGTGCTGTCTACAAAAAAGTTGGTCGTATCTGTCAGTGGAATGTTTTTTATCACCTGCCAATCAAGGTCCAAGGGTCCTTTTCTTAACAATTGTTGTTGCGCCAAATCAGCACTTCCACAAGGAATCCACCGGATCATTACGCCATTTTTAACCAACATATACCTTGAAATTTCCGGTGTTTGTGGTTTTAATTTATCTGGCCTTTTCAATTCTAATGGAAGTGTCAATATAGAACCGTTTCCGATTTGATCAATTGCAGCAATTTTATAATACACTGTTTTCAAATTGTTAAGGCTACTAAGTGTATCAGAATAGGTAGTATCTGAAACCGTACCACTGGTGAGTCGGGTAAGTACGTCTTTTTTATGCTGCAACCTAAACACCCTGTAGCCATAAAAGTCTTTCTCAGTATTTTTGTTCCAGGTCAAATGTGCTACAAAGTTTGAATCCACATAACCTCTTAATCCGGATGGAATAGCTGGTGGAAGTGAATCGACCATGTGCATTAATCTTGTTGCTGACAACATAGAATCTCCAGCCAATCCAACAGCTTTCACCCTGTAATAGCCATCGCTTAAAGGAATTTTGTCGGAGAAAATTAATTTTTGTTTAGGTTTTACTTTACCCAAACTTTCAAACTTTACAAATCCATCCGCAGAGCGTTGCACATCAAAAAAGTCAACATTATTTTGTTCTGAAGGATCTATACTCCATTCTACTACCACTTCATTCATACTTGTAGCCGAAACTTGTATAATTTCAGGACCATTTTTCAGCAATTCAACAGCTTTTCCAGATACAATTTCTTCAGGTGGAGAAGCATCTCCAAAAGGACCAAAACCAATAATTTTGTAATAATAGGTTTTACCCATTTCAGGCACAGAATCGGTAAAAATAGAGTTTGATTTCAGGTAAGCATCATTGGAATAAGAACCAATAAATGGACGAGGGTTAAGTTTCACAAAATCGCCATTGGCTTTTTCAGCGCGGTATATGTCAAAATAAGCAAAACTAAAGGTAGGGTAATTACTTCTCCAGGAAAGTGTTACATGTTTTTCGGTAAATAAAATTTTAATATTTGAAACCGCTGGTTGTTCATATTTCTTACCAGTGTTTACAAAAATTGTTTTTGAAAGTTCTTTGAGTTGAAATGGTTTTGATGTCTCAATTTTATACTCATACAAAGTGTTTGGTTCAATATTGGTATCTTCAAAATTCAATCCCATATCCTTTGCAGCCTGAGGATACAATCCTGAGCCAGCCATACAAAGTGCATAAATAATTTCAAGGTTTTTTTGTTGTTCAAAAGCCTCTGCTGTATTGGATTTCAAAGTAATTGGCCCCAAAACTTCTGTAGCCATCATGGCAATTTTGGTAGCGTTGGAAGTATCATGTCTGCTTTCCAATTCTTTTTTTGAAACTGGTAAAATTGGGGAATTTGTAATTTTTACAAACGCTTCTTTCCCTCCAGATTTTTTACGGTAAATGGTATACCCATTTTTCATTCCATGCACCCAAGTTTCAAAATTGGTTGGAGCCCAACGAAGCATGATTTTATTTCCATCAAATTTACTAAGGGCCTCAAGGGTCAATACTTTTTTTGAAACAGGCTGTTCGGTGGCAGCTGGTGCTGTCTTTTTCTTGGCAACATTTTGAGCAAAACCCGTAACTTGAAACAATAAACTTAATGAAAAGAAGATGCACCATCTTCCAAATTTTATATTAAACATGTTTACAAATATTATTTCGAATAAATAATTAGTCAATAAATTTTAATTCCTTGTCTACATCAAAACTTAAGGTAGCGTTGGCTTTAGGAGAAGTTGTTCCTGGCAAATAGTATTCTACTTTATAATCACAACGTTCACCAGCACTAAAATTCAAGCTAGATTTCAAACTTGGATCCAAAGTAATATGTGCCAATGCTGCATCTTTGATAACATCTCCAACCACATCAAAATGGGTCGTCAATGTAGTGCCATCAGATGAAAATTTAATACCATTCGTTGGAGGACAAGACAAGGAGGTATCTCTTCGGGAATTTTGTTTTAATGCAGTTGATACACTGGCGTTATAAATTGTATTCAATGCGGTTAACCTGTTGCCACTAAACTTTGCATTTACTTTTACCAAAGGAGGTAAAGTAATGATTTGATCTACCGAATAACCATGCAACTCCACATCTGAAAAAGATTCAATTTTTGCAGATACTGCTTTAAATTCTTGGGTAACAGACCTCGTAACTGGTTCTGATTTTATGTCAAGAGTGGTAAATGAAGCCATTTTTTCACTAAATGTAGCAAAAGCACTGGTTGTAAAATCATACTCTAATAATGTATGTTTTTCTTTCAATATTTCACCTTTCGCATCACCTTGGCTATTTGCTTTAGTTAAATCAGCTTTTTTACTCACCGTATCTTCAGCAGCTAATTTTACTAACCTGAATTTATAAGCAGTACTTTTAGTTAACATAGCCATTGGGATTTTATAATTGATCCGCGTATTGTTTTCCGTTAAAGTCACTTTATTCAAGGTAGTAACCAGTGAATTTCCATTTAAAATTTCAATGGCATACACATATCCTGGTTCCGGTCTAAAAGCATATTCAGGTTCTGTAAAAAGTTTGACGAAACCGATATCACTTTCCATTTTATACATGTTTTGCATACTAGGAAGAGGATAGCCATATTTTACATTTGATACAGGTATCGTATAATCTCCAGCTTTGGTGGTAAAAGTATATACTTCTACTTCATCACTTGCGTGTTCACAATCAATACTTGCTGTAACAGTTATGTCTGCACCGCCAGGTAAAGGTTTGTTCGGCACAAAATACATCACTTTTTTGGAAGGATCTATTTCAAATTTACCCGCAATAGCTGTAACAACTTTTGTTTTTAAGTCTGTAGCCTTAACCGTTATTAAACCATTAAGTAACCTCACCTCTAAATCAGAACCATCTTTTTGAAGTACCTTAACAGTTCCTCCAATCGGAACTTTTAGATTGACCTTAATTTTGGAAAATGCATCTACTTCCATCTGTCCTTTTACAGGACTAAAGGTAGAAAACAAACCTAATTTCCCTTCTGCTTCTTTTTGATCACAATCATCACCAAGCGTTACACTGAAATCAAAACCTGTTTGACCAAGCACTGGCAAATCAATATTCACCCCTGCATCACCTTTAAAAATAGTTGGCGATGGTCCCTGACCGCTCAATGCCAAATAGGCTGAAACATCTAAAAAATTAAGGTCATACCCACAAGCTTTCGCTCCCACTTGCATGCTTGCATAGCCAAACAATTGACCCGCAGCATACCATTTGTTTATTCCTATATCTGAGACATCATATCCACAATAAGGATTTGGTAATTGTGAAGTATTCACTTTAATAAATAAAATATCAAATCCTACACCAGCTTTAACGGAAGCGTAAAAGCCTAATTTACAGCCAAGTATACTTACAGCAGCATTACCCTTTCCTGTAATTTCTAATCTGGCACCAAACGCAAAGCCACTTCCCATTTTTAACAAGGGAGAATCAGCCAAACTTTTGCCACTCACCCTAACCTCTGGTGGCATCGGTGCTATTGGGGGATTTGGCAATTGGTTACCCATTACAAAATAACTTTGCACCATCAATTTCAATATTTTGATGTCAATAACAATCCCATTCATTTTGTCAGGTCTGCCTACATAAAAATACCAAATACCAGTTTTTGCATTCACATACAATTCTATTTTACCAGCCAGATTCATACCATCCTCTTTTACAGAACCATAGATCATTGGACTAGAAGGTGGAGCAGATAAATAAGCCGCAAACATTCCTGATAAGATTTCATCTTTGATATACATTACCGTTTTCCATTTTACCATGACACATTTACCAGAATAATCTTTCTTTGTATCTCCAGTAGGATCAGAAGCTGCGGCCAATTTGCCCAATGATCCCGCTATAGAAGCGGCATCTAACATTTGCGCACTGCCTTCCATGCCCAGTTGGTCCAAACCTCCCGACTCTAACAATACGGCAAAAATTTTGATTTTACCATTCAACAACTCTTCACTCTTGGAGGTACTAAAATCACAACCAATGCTGATTCCAACCCCTGACAATTCATCAGGAATATATGTCGCTCCGGATTCTGTTGTTCCATAACTTTCTGCGGAAGGAAGTACATCTGTAGGTTTTGAAAATCTCATTTGATAACTCACCCCTCCATAAAAACCATTTAACTGAAATGCAGGAGGAATAGGTACTGAAACTGGCAATCTCAAACCAGCGTCAACCATCCAATAGGAGAATTTATCTGTTTTCGCAACATTATCTTTTTGACCAAAAACACCTGTGGCAGTTAATTTAAAAGCTGGTTTTTCAAGTTCAAAAGCCAATCGTCCAGCAAAACCAGTTCCATAAAATTTATCGCCTTCAAAAAACTCTAATTCACCATGAAAACTATAAGAACCTTTTTGTTTTATATCAATGTATAATTTATCAAGAATAACTTCATCAAATACCCATTTGCTGGTAGCAAGATTACGTTTTGCCCAAATGGTTAAAGACAAACCTCCTCCTAAACTTGATGATTCAGAAGTTTTCGAAGAGTTTCCTGTCAAATTTGCACTCATACTTATTTTTAATCCTAAACTTTGCCCTTCATTTTTAACTTTGATTGCAATTTCAGAAATAGAAATAGGTGATGATGAGACTGTTGGAATACTTATATCTGTGTCAATTGATCCAGTAACAGGATCAAGAGATAAATATTCTTTACTTGTTTTTAAAATCAACCCTCTAAAAATAACTGCTACAGCTGTAACTTCTGCTTTCCCTTTACCCATTGGAGCACTAATTGAAGCTTTGCCATTCAGGTAAGCCGAAGCATCAAATTTTTCATTGATCAATGTCAAATTGATTTTTGACCCTGGGTCTAAAGTTACATTGCCTATTTTAAAACAATCAAAACTCAAAGACTCTTCCAGTGCTACTTCTGCAGAATAACTATAGCCCTCATTGACTTTCATGATACCGCCCACATAACTAAATTTGGCTGTTTCTTTAGTTCCTTTTTGTGACAAAGGAATGTCAAGTTTACCTCCAAAACCACCACCCATAAAAGTATTCGTTACAAAAGCTACATACACCGTGTCAACAGTCATGTTAAAACCACTCATTTCACCTTTATCGTAACTTAAAATATTTCCAACACCAATTTGCCCTGTAAACCCTTGTTTATCAATCAATACATCTTTAATATCAACTGTCGTTCGTTCAGTTCCACCTCTATTAAATTCTTTGGGAAAAGTAACTGATGCAGCTTTAAGGCTAAATCCCTGCCATGTGGTACTTACGTCTTTACCGTTGCTTCCACCCATTACGATTCCACCGTTCACATTCGATGTAACGGTATTGGTATATATAGAAGGGAAAACTGTTTCATTAGAATTTTGCAAATCTGAATGGTCAAAAACGAATCCTTCAGCTAAAAATGAATAACCAGGCAAAGTGCCAATCCTAAATTTTTTAACTTGATCAATTACGACGATATAATCATTTAGACTATTTACATCCAAACTAAAATCCATCGTAACACTGTCTTTCAAATTGATGGTTCCATCAGGATTTTCAGGTTTCATGGTTTCTTTGTCAAAAACCAATTCTGCATCAATGTGTAATTTCTTAAAACCATTACAGTCAAACTCTACAAAAGTATTTTGAATACCATTGGCCAAGAAATGTATGGCCGCAGTTTTTGTCCCAAAAGGAATTCTGACAGATTTCAACAATTCTAACCTGGCATTCCCACTAAAACCACCTTCTTTCGTAAACCGAATGTCTTTTGCTAAAAAATATAATATTTGACCTTCATAAGGAATAGCCATATATAACACTCCGTAGGAATAGTCCTTTTTGATTACTAAACTGTCAAGGTAAATGGCGTAATCCGTATTGTCACCCTTTAAAAGTGCCAAAGGCAATTCCACTTCTTTCCCATCTACCAAATCTTTGTAAAGATTTGAAGCTTGCACTTTAGATTTTACTTCATCAATGCGAGCAATAATAGTTGCTACTTTGGCAGCATCAGCTCTAATTCTGTTAATTTGATCTGTGACCTGAGCATAAATGTTATTGTTAAGAAACAAAAACATGCAAAAACTGACAAAAACAAGTACTTTAAATTTCACTATATAATGGAATAAAATATTTGGGAATTAAATTTTAGTTAATTAAAATACTGAATAAAAGCAACTTAAACTGAAATTTTAATTAAAAAAAGCCAACCAATTAATTGTCTCTTTTCAATTTATGTCACCAATTTTCGATACAAAAGAATTTCAAAATTAACAATAATAACTTTCTAAGCAAGAAAAATATTCTATGGAAGATGACAAAATTAAAATACTTTGTATCAAATTTACCTTTTCTTTAAATATCCATTAATATTTTATACTTTTGAAGACTTTGTTCATTCAAAGTAAATAGGCCATGAATCGTCTGTGTAAATAGACTTAAAACATAAATTTATGTATTTCAATTCCATCATTGACGCCATAGGAAACACTCCAATGGTAAAACTTAATAAGATAACTTCAGGCATCAAAGCTACCGTGCTTGTTAAGGTGGAATATTTTAATCCGGGAAATTCCATCAAAGACCGTATGGCTTTAAAGATGGTCGAAGATGCTGAAAAAGCAGGTTTATTGAAACCAGGAGGAACAATTATTGAAGGAACTTCTGGAAACACAGGGATGGGTTTGGCCATCGCAGCGGTAATCAAAGGTTATAAATGTATTTTTGTAACTACTGACAAACAATCCAACGAAAAAGTGTTGGTCTTGAGAGCATTGGGAGCAGAAGTGGTAGTTTGTCCAACCAATGTTGCCCCAAGCGATCCCCGTTCATACTATTCTACCGCAGCGCGTTTGGCTAAAGAAACACTTAATTCTTATTATCCCAACCAATACGATAACCTTTCGAACAAAGAAGCACATTATGAATCCACAGGTCCTGAAATTTGGGAACAAACCGAAGGTGAAATCACCCATTTTGTGGCTGGTGTGGGTACCGGTGGAACCATGTCAGGTGTAGCCAAATATTTAAAAGAAAAAAATCCAGCAGTCAAAACCATCGGTATTGATACTTATGGATCAGTATTTAAAAAATACAAAGAGACCGGCGTTTTTGATGAAAATGAAATTTACCCTTATTTGACTGAAGGTATTGGAGAAGACATCCTTCCTAAAAATGTTGATTTCGATTTGATTGATTTATTCATCAAAGTAACCGACAAAGATGCTGCGATTATGACCAGAAGGTTGTCTCGCGAAGAAGCATTGTTTGTAGGCTGGTCGTGTGGATCTGCGGTACATGGGGCACTAGAATATGCCCGTGAACACCTCACAGAAAAAGATACCATGGTGATTATTTTACCAGACCATGGCACCAGGTATTTGAATAAAATTTACAACGACGATTGGATGAAAAGCCATGGTTACCTGGAAGCAAGAGAATTTGCAACCGCCAAAGACATTGTAAAAACCCGTCAAAATCAACCTTTAATTACAGTTAAGGACAGTGATACTTTAGCCGTTGTAGTCAATACTCTGAACAAAAAAGGCATATCGCAATTGGTGGTAGTAGACAAAGACAACCAAATTGTGGGCAGTTTACTAGACAATAAATTATTGCAATTGTTAATCGCCAATCCTGAAGCCAAAAACACCTTGGTTTCGGAAGTGATGGACAAACCATTTCTTTTTGTTGGCCTTGACAATACTGTAGATGCATTGTCGTCGTTAATCAACAAAGACAACAGGGCATTGTTGGTAAGAGATTTAACCAATGAAGTGCATATCATTACCGAACACGATTTGTTACAAGCATTGAGTAAATAATAGTACAGGGTCTTGGGTACAGGGTATAAATAAAGTGTTTAGTTTTTAATGTTGAATGTTTAGTATAGTAAACTTAGCTCTAAGTGAAAAACTGTAGGTGAGATCCAAAAAGCAAATGATATAAGTAATTTTTGCGATAGTGATTGAGCAATTGTCTGAGCTCTTTTTCTTAGTTGTTAAAATATCAATTATCTATCACCAATGCTTTACAACTAAGAAAAAAGCGAGTTGCGAAAGCACGGTCCGAAGGAATCGCCCCAATAAAAATCATCAAATTAACACTTGTTACAATTCACTCTATTTTGTACTACCAAAAAAAATCATCTAGAACCTAAAATTTATAAACCAATTCAATTAATTTAAAACAGATATTTTTAAAATAACATCCAGAAACTGTCAACTAATTTTTATACCTTTGAAAACTTACTGTAGTTTAATTTTAAACTATTTAATACCGTAATATTAAATATGAAACTATCCGAATTTAATTTCGAATTCCCTCAGGAATTGATTGCTTCGCACCCAGCAGAAAACCGTGATGAAGCACGTTTAATGGTAATTCACCGTACAACTGGCCAAATTGAACACCGCCAATTCAAAGATATCATTGAATACTTTGAAGAAGGAGATGCCATGGTGATCAATGATTCTAAAGTTTTTCCAGCACGTCTTTATGGAAGTAAAGAAAAAACGGGCGCCAAAATAGAAGTTTTTTTATTGCGTGAATTAAACAAAGAAGCACACCTTTGGGATGTATTGGTGGATCCTGCGCGTAAGATCAGGGTGGGCAATAAATTGTATTTTGGCGATAGCGACCTGGTTGCTGAAGTCATTGACAATACCACTTCAAGAGGACGTACCATCAGGTTTTTATTTGACGGAACCGACGATGAATTCAACAAAGTGATTGACACTTTGGGGGAAACCCCGCTACCAAAATACATCAAAAGAAAAGCAGAACCTGAAGACCGTGTCCGTTACCAAACGGTTTATGCCAAACATATTGGTGCGGTGGCTGCTCCTTCAGCGGGGATACATTTTACCCAACAACTGATGAAACGTATGGAAATTAAAGGTGTGGAAATGCCTGCAATTACCTTGCATGTTGGACTTGGTTCATTCAGACCAGTTGATGTTGAAGACTTAACGAAACACAAAATGGATTCTGAAAATTTCAGGATCTATGAAGAAACTGCTGTAATCGTTAACAAAGCTTTGGACGAGAAAAAAAGAGTTTGTGCGGTAGGAACAACTGCGATGAGAAGTATCGAATCGTCAGTATCTGCAAGCAACAGGCTTAAAGCCACTGAAGCTTGGACAGATAAATTTATTTTTCCTCCTTACGAATTCAAAATTGCTAACGCATTGTTAACCAATTTCCATACTCCAGAGTCAACCCTGTTGATGATGGCTTGTGCATTTGGTGGATTTGATTTGATCATGAAAGCCTACCAAGAAGCGATGAAAGAAAACTACCGTTTCTTAAGTTATGGTGATGCCATGTTGATTATCTAAAAAACAAAAGCATTTCAAAATTCATTAAAGCTCTTCTCTATCTTTGGGAAGAGCTTTTTTGATGTAAATAAATATTTTTATACCTAAATTGTCAGCATAAACTTTTTAGTTTAATGTTATTCCTAGTGTCTAATTTTTTTTAATAATAAATATGGATTTAAATATCAGTAGTATAGAAATTGAGAATAGAATTTTTTCAATTAGGGGAAATCAAGTAATGATTGATAATGATTTGGCGGAGATATACTGTGTTGAAACCAAACGATTAAATGAGCAAGTAAGACGAAATATTGATAGGTTTCCTGAAAATTATCGATTTCAATTGTCAAATAATGAAAAGACTGAGCTGGTCGCAAATTGCGACCGCCTAAAAAAACATTAAATATTCACCNACTAATCCTTTTGCATTCACTGAACAGGGAATTGCAATGCTTTCTGCAGTACTACGTAGCGATATCGCCGTAAAAGTGAGTATTCAAATTATGAATGCTTTTGTAGTCATGCGAAAGCAGTTAATTCCACATGCTTTAATAGATTTACGTCTTTCAAATATGGAGCGAAATCAACTGGAGAATGACCAAAAGTTTGAGCGCGTATTTAAAGCTTTAGAAAACAGGGATACAACACCGCAACAAGGAATATTTTATGACGGACAAGTATTTGATGCCTATATATTTGTTACAGGAATTATTAGGGCTGCAAATCACAGCATTATTTTGATTGACAATTACATAGATGACATTGTATTGACCTTGTTGACAAAACGAAACCCAACGGCAAAAGCACAGATTTATACACAAAAAATTGACAAGCAATTACAGTTGGACCTCGACAAATATAACCTCCAATATCCACCTGTAGAGATCAATATATTTAAAAATGTACATGACCGTTTTTTAATTGTAGACGAAAAAGAATCGTACCATATTGGTGCCTCCTTGAAAGATTTAGGAAAAAATGGTTTGCATTTTCTAAAATGAATGATTTTACCGCTGAAATTTTACTTAAAATAAAAACTAATGCGCAATTTTAAGGAAATTTAAAAACTGTCCCTTATCTTGGCTCAGAAACCCGTTCATGTATGAAAAAATTTGCCGTCATTGTTGCAGGAGGATCAGGAAAACGAATGGGTACAGAAATGCCAAAACAATTTTTGCTATTGGCCGAAAAGCCAATTTTAATGCATACTTTGTTGAAATTTCAACATGAGGTGGATGAATTGATTTTGGTATTGCCTGAACTTCAAAAAGAATACTGGAAAAATTTGTGCATCAAACATCAGTTTGAAGTTTCAATCCGCATTGTGAATGGAGGAAATAGCCGTTTTGAATCTGTAAAAAATGGCTTAGCTGCCATCGAAGAAAATGGCATTGTGGCCATTCATGATGCCGTTAGACCTTTTGTGAGTGCCGACATTATTCGTGGCGCTTTCGCAACGGCCAAAGAGAAAGGCAATGCGGTAGTCGCCATTCCCCTTCAAGATTCAATCAGGGAAATTAAAGACAATGAAAACAAAGCCGTTGACAGAACACTTTTCAGGTTAATACAAACACCTCAATGTTTTGAAGTGAATTTCCTGAAAAAAGCCTACGAACAAACCGAAAAAACTACTTTTACAGATGATGCCAGCGTGGCNGAANGTATGGGGGCAAAAATATACCTAACAGTTGGAAGTAATGACAACATCAAAATTACCACACCTGCAGATTTGATTATTGGCGAAGCCATATTGAAAAAGTAACTTAAAATATGCATAAACCTGGGTGAAATCCATGGTAATTTCACTGATGGCACACCCTCTTGAACACACTTAACGCTAAACCAATACTACTAAAATGCCAACACATCCAAATAATAATATCATCCTTTTTTGGTTTAGAAGAGACCTGCGTTTTCACGACAATCACGGCCTGTATGAAGCCCTGAAAAAATCAACCGCAGTACTTCCTATATTTATATTTGACGACACCATCCTTGGTAAATTATCCAATAAGAAAGACAAACGGGTAAGTTTTATCCATCAAAAAATTACGCAATTACAGGAGCATTTTAATACCCTTGGATCATCAATGTATATCTTAAAAGATGATCCATTAAATGCCATCAAAACAATTTGCGAAAAATATAAGGTGACAGAAGTCATTACCAATCATGACTATGAACCAAAAGCCATCCACAGAGACTTGGCCATTTCCAATTGGCTTCAGTCTCAAAACATCCTTTTTACAAGTTATAAGGATCAGGTGATTTTTGAAAAATCAGAAATCATGAAAGCAGATGGAAATCCTTATACCATTTTTACCCCGTATTCTAAAATTTGGAAACAACACTTAAATGCAGCAAAACTACAGGAATTTCCAAGTGAAAACCTGCTGCATCATTTGTACAAAACACAACCATTCCATACACCAACTTTAGCTGAAATAGGTTTTGAAAATACAGCTACCACAACTTCCACAGAATTTGTGAATACCGCCACCATCCAGCATTACCACCTGACACGCAATTTCCCTGCAATACATGGCACCAGTCAGTTGAGCGTACAGCTACGATTTGGAACGTTGAGCATCAGGTCTCTTGTGAAAACAGCTTTAAGTTTAAATGAAACCTGGTTGAATGAATTGATATGGAGAGAATTTTTCATGATGATCCTGTTCCAATTCCCACATGTGGTCAAAAACAGTTTCAAGAAAAAATACGACAGGATTCAGTGGCGTAACAACGAAGCTGAATTTAAAAAATGGTGCGCTGGCGAAACAGGATATGCCATTGTAGATGCTGGAATGCGCGAACTCAACCAAACCGGACTGATGCACAACCGTGTAAGGATGGTAGTAGCCAGCTTTCTTACCAAACATTTGCTGATAGACTGGAGGTGGGGAGAAGCCTATTTTGCAGAAAAACTATTGGATTATGAATTGTCTTCCAACAATGGCAATTGGCAGTGGTCGGCTGGTAGTGGTTGTGACTCGGCACCCTATTTCAGAATATTCAATCCTGCGGAGCAAACCAAAAAATTTGACGCTGATTTGGTCTATATCAAGAAATGGATACCAAACTATCATCCCAATTATTTACCACCAATAGTAGAGCATACATTCGCCAGAAATAGGGCTTTAGACACTTATAAACAAGCACTATTAAATGATGAATGATATCAAGGAATTTAATTTCAAAAGGATAAATCTATTAGAAAAATAATTGAGTTAAATAACAGTTTAAACAATAATTCTATAAAACAAACGCTATTGTGTTGAGTAATTTATTTTTAAGCTGTAATAAATTAATGCCAAGATTATACTATCAATTGCTTAAACTTTTTAAGACATCCTTCAACTATTTTAATCATACTGTTTAATTACAATACCATGAATTCTAACCAAAAATATTCAACACTGTATGAAGCAGTCAACAAGCTACAAAAAAAAGGTTATGTCAAAGATGATATTTTGGATTTAATGGATCAAATAAAAGACCCGAACAAATTCAAAATAGTGGAATACCACCGTTTCGAAGGTTGCAGTAACCCCTCTGACAATGCCGTTATTTATGCTATTGAAACCGATTCTGGTGAAAAAGGATTGGTAATTGACGCCTATGGAAGTGATTCAGACATGAACAAAACCGAGCTTTTGAGCAAAATAAAAATAGCAGACGTATAAATATCATGCAGTCCTAAAAATGATTATTCAACTACTTATTTCAAACGATTTTCAATGGCAACCTAAGTAACTTGATTTTGCACATCTTTGCATAGATAATTCCACATTAATTAACTAATTTCGAAACCGAATATCAAATCATTGACTAAAGAATCAAACATCAAAATAGGCAAAGCAAATTTTTCTGAGCTTCTTTATTCATAAAACCACATTTCTATGAGCAACACAATTACTTTGAAAATTGCAGCAATTCAACAAGAAACACCTGATGCGATTACCATTCAATTTGAAAAACCAGAAAACTTCATCTACCAATCCGGGCAATTTTTAACTTTAATTTTAAACATCAAAGGAGAAGAAGTAAAAAGATCCTATTCCTTTTCTTCCAGTCCATATACAGATCAAAACCCTAGCATTACGGTAAAAAAAATAGCTGGAGGTCTTGTTTCCAACTATTTAAATTTGAATGCTTATGAAGGGATGCAAATTTCAGCTTTGCCACCTTTAGGGAATTTTACCATCGTGCCAACTCAACAAAAAAGAAATATTGTTTTAATTGCAGCTGGAAGTGGGATAACCCCCTTGTTTTCAATGGCAAAAACAATATTAAGCCAAGAACCTGAAAGCAAAGTAAACCTGTTATTGGCAAACCGCACTGAAGGCAGCATTATTTTTAAAAATGCTATTGCTGCATTAAAAAATGAGCAATTCAATGCGATACATACGCTCAGCAAACCTGAAAGTACTTGGAATGGGAAAACAGAAAGAATAAGCAAAGAAAATATTGCTCGTTTTTTAACCCAATTTGAATTGGAAAATATACAAGCCGCTGAATATTACCTTTGTGGCCCAGAAGCCATGATGGAAAATGTCATTGCAGGACTCAATGATTTGGGGGTTGACCTAAACAATATCAAAAAAGAAAAGTTTACCGCCGCTGCCAGCAATTCAAGTACCCATTCAGTATCACCAAGTACAGCTACCACAAAATCAACAGTTACAGCTACACTCAAAAATGTAACCTATACTTTTGAAGTAGATGAAAATGAGACCATTTTAGAAGCGGGGAAAAATGCAGGGATAGACATGCCTTGCGCCTGTGAAAATGGCGTTTGCACTGCCTGTATGGCATTTTGTACGGCTGGAATTATTGACATGGAAGGCAATGATACACTCAATAAAAATGAAATTGCCAAAGGACAAGTATTGCTTTGTTGTGGTTATGCCAAAAGTAAAGAGATAAATTTGGTGTACAAATAACATTCAACGAGGCCATTTCAATACTTTTTAAATTGACTTGTTGTCCATGATTGCTTTGGTCATTAACCTGTAAATTTCCTGTTTTTGGGGTTCCAAACGCAATTCATCCAAATGTGTTTGAATGGTCTGTAAATCTTTACGAATAGCAGGTCCTGTTTGCGAATTTTCCGGACCATTGATGAGTGCTTTGTCAATGGTTTCAATGATCAATGGTTTTAAAATCTCAAAAGGAACATCCTGGCTCGCCAACAATTCTTTGGCAATCCGTAACAAATGATTGCTGAAATTACTTGCAAATACAGCCGATAGGTGTAATTTTTTGCGTTGAGCAGCATCCAAAAAATAAACAAATTTACTCAAGGATTCCGCTAATTTTGTCAAAGTCACATCAGTGGCAACATCTGTAGCTTCAATGCAAATTGGAATGGTGCTCCAGTCTACCTTTTTGGATTTGGTAAATGTTTGCAATGGGTAGAATATGCCTTTTGGATTTGTACAGGCTTCTAAATCCATGATACTCCTTGTACCAGAAGTATGGGCAATGATTGCTTTTTCTGGCAAAATAATTTCAGAGGCAATACTTGCAATGGCATCATCAGCAACTGCTACCATAAAAACATCTGCTATACTGTCAGAAAAATCAAGACTATCCGTTCCTTTGGCACTGTACAACTTGCTAGCACTATTTTTTGCCTGTTGACTATTTCGACTGTAAATATCGATAATGGTATGCCCTGCTTCTTCAAGTACATTTGCCAAATGCCAACCTAAATTTCCAGTACCAATAATGGATATTTTCATTTGAATGAATCGTTTAAATATTTATCCTGATAAAGATAAGGTTTGAACAAAGAAATACCAAAAGCATGGGATAAACTAAAACTCATTTTGAATCATGGTTATTTTTATCGTGGCAAATATTGATTTTGACATTTAAATTTGGCTAAAATTAATTGGGAGATTATCAATCCATAGTTTTATACGACATAAACCTTTAGAGTCCTTATGTATGGATTAAGGGGGGGCAATTATTCAAATGTAGAATTTCTTAATTTAAGTTTGAGTCAATTCACTGATTCAGGCTTTATCCCAAGGCTTTTCCTAAAGGAGAAGGGCTTTACATCCCTGCAAATTTTAGCTTTCATTTCTTAAAACAAGAAGAGGATGCATCAAAATGAATTACAAATTTGCGATGTAAGTCTAGTTTCTCTCCTGTTGATACGGTTGGAATGAAGCTATTTAGACCAATATATTTTAATGTGTTTGCCCTGAAATGAGTTGTCAATTGTTTTTGACTTAATTTAAAATTAGAACTTCATATTTAGGTTAAGTTGTTATATTAAAGGACTTATAAGGGCTTGGTTTAGATTGCATCATTCTATCAATCA
>JGI25908J49247_10000161_pt1 | contig 19195 bp, 48 predicted proteins | sample LauGreSpBDMM15SD_2_FD_49247 | JGI IMG/M metagenome (IMG submission 49247) | reverse complement strand
CGGAGGCCGAGTCTACAAACTCGCTTCGTGTCCCTTGGTTCCAACCCTTTTTGCATCTCTGCGTGGGTTCTTACATTCGAGGACCGCCTTGCTTTCTAACTGTTTCTATTGTAGCACCAATCAACCTCTTCGTCAACTGGTGCTGTCAATAACCCTACAACCTATGCGGTTTCTGTCTCTACCAGTGTGAGCATGTTCGCTGGAACTCTCCACATGCCCATACCAGTGTCCACTGTCACATACTTGATGGCCACCTTCTTGACAAAGCCACGGGTGAGTCGCCCTGTCTTAGAGCTAGTGAACTCCACATTGTCGCCAATGCTGATGCTTCGCTTGATCTGTTTAGCTAGGTTGGTGCGATTCCACTTGACCGCATCAATCATGCTACTCAATTCTGTATTGGTCCAACTCTGCAACATGATAGCTGAATTGACTTGCTGAATGGTTAACATATCTGCTCCTTTGTTTAACTTAACCTTAAGTATAACGTCTTTGGACTGGGCTGTCAATCGGCCCAGCAATCCCTGGCTAGCACTGTGGTTATTGTCTCTCCGCCGATGTAGTCACCTGAGAATCCATGCTTGTTCTCCAACACTAGAGCCACACCCGCATAGGTCTTCTTGATCTCTATGATCTTGGCCCATTGCTCGATGTCGCTCTTAAAGGCCACATTGTCGCCTACCTTAACTTCTACATCATGTACCATGGTTGTCTTCATTACATGCTCCAATAAGATTCGCTAGAGGGTGAACAATAGTTGGGGGTATCAAAGCGTTCTTCGTACTCGCCCCCACCCATCATGTTGGTCCGCTTGACCATAGTCTGGTGGATTTCATAGCGGAAGCCTGCACTCGACAGCCAGGTGTGCTTGACGGTATGCTCTAACATTGACTTATTGTCAGTGTCATAGTCCTTGTACAGTACTTCGCGCTCGCCTGTCTTCTTGCGCTTGTCTGCTTTGAATACGATTACAGTGTACATAAGTTCGCTCCTTGTTGTCTATGTGTTAATTATACGGCCTTAAGCGGCCTCTGTCAACCGGATCACAAAACCACTGTAGTCCTTCTTTGCACGGCCCTTGGCCTTAAGCCCTAGCATAATGCCCTTAGGGTCCAAAAAGCGCAGGTCAGTTTCGTCTGCACTGGGTACGCCTGCTGGGATAGCATCGTACACCGCTACCACGCTCATGCCCTGCAACAGAGCTTCTGCCACATCCGAATCGTTGCCGTCAGCNTTGNNGAACGTCAAGTGGTAGTTGAAGTACTGGCCGACCTTGCGTCCAAGAACCTTGGTGTAGTCATAGAACTGAGTATTGGGGAACAATTGGAACAAGTTCATATCCGTAGAGCCTACAGTGTACTTCTCCCAGCTCAAGTCGCTCGTACCGTTCAAGCGGAACACTGGAATCAAGTCCTGCTTCTCTGCGAACTTGATGGCCTTTTGGATGTCCTTGTACAGATCCATCATGAACGCATCGCGATCGTTGAAGAAGTATTCAGTCTTGCGTATACGTGCCTTCTGGATCATGTTGGTGTTCTCACCCTTCTTGAACATGCCACCACGCCCGGCAGTGTTAAGGCAAGCGGCAGTACAACCAGCCGTTCGCTTGGGGCAAGTCTCACGTCCGCTAAGATCAGCTGGTGCAAGGTGCAGGATGAATGATAGATAGCCCATCTTGGTACCCTTTTGGATCTTGGGATTGGCAGTTGATAATAGTTTGAACATCGTTTCGCTCCTTTGTTTAACTTAGCCTTGATTATAACAGGATCCCCGGACCCTGTCAACCTGAGTACTGATCGTTCAGTTCGGGCTTGAGCTGTTTGACCAGCTCGCGCTCGTATGCATAAGCTTCAGCACGACCACGTATCACGCAGATCACGTCATGCGCCCAGTCAGTCCAATTACCCTCGCGGATGTAATTGTATATGATCCAGTCGCGATCTTCGTGTCTAGCTCTGCTGATATGCTTTCTCCAGCGTTCCTTTACGGCCTTGGCCACTGACACAGAGCCCTTGCGTGTCAGCCCTATATACGCTGAGCCGTTGTGCTCTGCCACATATATGATATAGTTGGAGTCTTTGCGGGCAGTTCTTTTCGTCATAGTGTATTATAACACTGAGAGCCCGAACTGTCAATAACATAGTTTGCGTAGGGTCTTTATAGTCCGGTTGACGAAGAGCCCAAAATGCGCTATAATAGCACACGTTCGAACATAGTGGGGGTGGACGTGGAGGGTGGGCGTCGGGATTGGGGTTAGTTGGCACTTACTAACTGTGGCGAATCTGCCACTGTTGTATTAAAGCCACGGTGTGGATAACTTGTGGATAACTTTTTGGTGTTGTTTATATGCGACCCAAAAAGAAACCCGCTTGACAAAGTGGGTTTTGGCTGGATGGCTCCGGCCTCGAACAAGTACACTATTGCTGAGGTTCCTCGGTCCAATGTACCACATAACGAAACTGAGCAAGATCCTTGAATATAAAGTCCGCGGCTTCATATTCACAATGTTCATCAAACTGTTCCCACTCACAGCACACACTATTATATTTGAAACAATTAATACGACCACGATGATCTACACGTATATGTACACTGTGATCTCTAAACTTGATATGGCATTCCGAACTAGTTAACATGTGACTCTCCCGGTTGTATATAGTACTTAGTGGTTAGACCTATAAAACACCGTACTATATAGTAGTGGCTGTGAGCGTACTGTGACTCATGTGAGTATAGTATAGATCTATAGTGTAACAGCATGTGATCTAAGTGTAACTTTGTGTGAAATAGATCACCCCGGCAGGTCATAGTGATCAACAGACGGGGTCAGCTGGACCTAAAATGGTGAAAAAGTGTGACAAAGTGCAATAAAGTGTGGTGGATTCAGGATAATGATTCATAATCAAGGTTGACAAGAGTGGACATAGGGTATCTAGAATCGGCGGCTCGTCAGGCAGATTGGCATAGTTAAAATGGTTACCCATCCCTACCAATCGTCCCCTCTAAACTCTCTCCTACAGCCACTCACACACATACATACAGCGGGGCCTATTGTGAGCACACAGTTTGCCCATTATATCTGCACAACCGCACAGCGGGGCCTATTGTACTACAATATAACCATAGATCTTGCACTGTGCGCTAATAGACTCTATACTATGCAATATACAGTTTCGGCACAGCGAGTTTACGAGTGTTCATTGTGTACGCTATAGCTAGCAGGGTTTAGAAACTCATTGCAGTCTATACATACGTTACACATGTACAGCGGGGCCTTTAGTGTTTATGCGTATATGTCAATGTTATGCTTCATGTTATGAGTAGTTGCTGTGGCCTTACGGTCATACAGCATGATCTCATGTGTAGTCACTTCCACTGTGCGCTTACGAGTTTTTTCATCGATCAGTGTAGTGTACTGAGTTGTGACTATACTGTTCCTGTACACGTCTTGTGTTGATTTGATACTTTCTACATGCATATGATCGCTCCAATGACTAGTCCTATATCAAAGCTCATTGCACACATGAGTATCAGTGTGAGTGCATAGTACAGCTCATCGTCTAGTATACTAATTAGCCATTGTGGATATGTCATCTTGTATTTAATGTCTATGCCCAAAGCTAGTCGAGGCCCTGCATTGACTAGCGCATGGTAAGCGAAGCGATCTGGCTAGTAACCGCTACATGCTCAAATTTTTTCGCTACCGCTTCGCGGCTCTATTGGCATATCGCCCGCTCGATTTTGGCTAACTTTGGGCTTGACACATCACTTAAATTCACATATAATACACGCATACAAACAGAAAGGGTCTTATATGTACACACTTAGAGTTAGACTTAATGATACTTTTGCCGACATCACATTCCATGCGTCGGGGCTCAATGAAGCTATTCGCATGTGTGAAGCACAGTATGGTGCTGGCAGCATGTTGGGTGTTATCAATGGCTAATGCATATCTAGAAACTACCATTTGGCCCGATGCCAAGTCCGCTGTCAATCACATATACTTGCTGGATGGCGACAAGATGTTGGCCTATATCAAACAGGGCGGCAACGATGAATTTTGGTTCAAACAGCCCATACGCATTGATCGCAGGGGTCGTAAGTTTGACCCAGTTGTACCCAGTCCGTTTACTGGGCTAGGTGGGCGTGTGGCCAATACTCGCAGTGTCGTTGGATCAAAGGGTCAGACCTATATCGTTAACCTGGACGAGAATACTTGTACTTGTGCCGGGTTCACATTCCGCGGAGAATGCAAGCACACAAAGGAACCAGCATGATTAATCTCAGCATAGATGAAGTTGATCGTATACGCAGGATCTGCGGCGATTTGGACATCAACTACTTTACTCTGACACAGGACACTAGTTCGGGCATTGGCAGTACATTGACCTTGTCTTATGACACAGAGCTCAAGGGCTATGCTGTCAACATTACTATGCAAGTAACAGGTTCGGAGGACTGGTAATGACGATCTTTATACCCGTGCTGATTATCTGTTTGAACGGCAACTGTGAGTTCATGCAGGCCCAGACCTACTACAAAACTGAAGAGCAGTGCAGAACCAGCATGGAGATGCAAAAACAGCACATGCGGACTTTGATCAAACAAGCAGACAAGGGTGATGCAACCGTCCTAGAAGGCACTTGTATTGACGTAGATGTCAAAGTGACCCGTGGCAAAACAACATGATCAAGGGTCTAATGGGCACCGGTGGAGTTACAGTATCAGGCGGCGATACCAGCTTGCCCTATATCAATCCAAATCTCAGTAACCCTATACAGGGCATGTTGCGCATCAACAATACCAATGTGGAAGTGTTTAATGGCACCAGCTGGCAAACATTGCCCAGTAGTTATGCCACGGTGACTTTGGATCAAGACATACAGGACATTATACAATGGGCACGTACACAACGACAGCTGGAACTGAATCGTGCTACACTGATAGCCAATAACCCAGCACTAGAAATAGCCTACCGGGCCGTACTACGTGCAGAGCAGAACTTTGACACACTAAGTAAGTTTGTGGAATATGACAAGGAGATACACAATGTTTGATTGGTTTAATAAACCCCAACCCCCAGTTACAATACCAAAAATTATGCTACCCGAAGTGGCCCCTGAACCACGCTTCAATGATGACGGGTACACTATTGGTTACAGTGACGGCGTTACCATGTTCAAGCTCAAAGCAGGTATGAATACTTTTACCATGACCCTGACCCCCGATGAAGTGTATCGCATGATACGTCTGCTCAAGGCCAGTCTTAACCAGGACCCTGAAAATGAAACTGATCCACCTACGCTTTAACATTGGCACACCTTGGGAGCTGTTCAAGAATCTGGGTAGCCTACACGGACGTCTGGGTCAGCATAGAGCCTGGGAGCTGGAGCATACGTATTATGCAGGTAGCCTAGTGGACGTGGAGTTTGCTGTCAGCACGGGTGAAGATCATGCTGGGCTTGAGCTAGGTCTGGGCCTGCTGGGCTATGGCATTGGCTTTAGGGTCTATGATACTAGGCATTGGAACACAACACTAAACACATGGGTGGCTTATGATTGATTGTATGATTATCGGGGATAGCATTGCAGTGGGTACGGCCCAAGTACGTCAGGAGTGTACCAGCCTGAGCACCAGCGGCCTTAACTCTAAACAGTGGAATAAAAAGTACAAGGACCAGAACCTACAGGCACCCAGCGTGATCATCAGTTTGGGTACTAATGATCACAGGGGTGTAAACACATTTAAAGAGCTGATGAACTTGCGTACTAGGGTTGATGCCCGCCACGTGTATTGGATCATGCCGCCTTGTAATGACCAGTTCTGTAAAGCAGACGTTAACGACATAGTAGAGATCATAGCCCGTAACTTTGGCGATACTATGATCACAACTAAACGTGTCCAAAAAGACGCTGTCCACCCTAGCTGGGCAGGCTACAAGGAACTGGCCAATCAGACCCGATGAAACCCGTAAGACTCACCGTTACCCAGTGGCAGGCTATCCTAGCTGAACTGCACAAGGAACACCCACGCACTGTATTCATGGTACGTGACAAGATGCGTAGGGTTCTGGGTTTTACTGTACGTGAGCATAGTGGTTGGGTTGACAAGCCCAAACATGAATACGATTATGAATATCAAAAGTACATACAGCGCCAAAGTACCTTGACTAAAAAGAACGATCCGTTTACAATGTTAGACATAGAGCCTAGTAAAGGCCAGTCAGTATTTGAAATTCATCTAGACTTTTATTCAGAAGGTAAACGCACAATGTTCTTGTTAAAATTCAGTGAGTACTTGCATGGAACACGTTAAAGTTGGCATGTTTAACTTGCCCGGGCTACGCTTTGAAAAAGAACAGATTCCACCCGAACTTGATCTAGAGATCAAAGCCTGGGCTCTGGAAAATCATTGTGGCATGCAGATGAATGAATGGCTTTGGAGTTTTAAGAACGAAGCCCAACGTGATTGGTTTATCCTACGCTGGATTGATCACATACCCAAAATAGAAAGTGAAGAATGAACATCAGTGCATACAGTAGAGCCAACATAATGGCCACATTCGCCAAGTGGGAAGTTCCCCAAGACTTTGCTGACCCTATGTACAACTACATGGTGTTTGGTTTCAGTCCAGGAGGTTGTTTTACTGCTATACTGGCCAACGACTGGGCCCGTGCAATCTCCAGCAGTCATTCCGCCAATACTGTTCAAGCGTTCAAAGCTTTGACCAATTGGATGCTTGAAACTCTGCCCCGTGAATCATATGGTAATTACGAAGCTGTTAAGTTTTGGCTTGCTATTACTGATAGTGAACGTAGAGATTATTTAGAACGTCTAAGATTGATACATACTGAGAAAGAAGACTTTTGGTTGAACATCAAAGGCGATCCAGTATATGAGTCGGAGTTATACTAATATGAGTGGTACACCAGCAGACAAAGGCCCGGGAATAACGGGCTTTATTGAAATCTTTGAAGGTAGGCTTAACAAGATGAAGCTACACCTTAAAGCAGAATTGAGCAAAGACAAACATGATAGGAATCGTAAATGGATTAAAATTCAGCTGTCCGATGCCCGTAAACTAAACAAGACGCTGAAAGAAATGCGTAGTGTCACAACCAAACTGTGCCCGCATTGTGGAGAGAAACTATGACACATACTATACGGGTCACATGCCCACGATGCTTTTTGCGGTTTACCTACACCCAGAAAAACGGCAAGACCATGTTCTCACACGTGGTTAGGTGCAAAGAATGACACCCCGGGAACAAAGTTTTTGCTATCTCAAGCAGTATATTCTTGCTCAAAGAGAAACGCCTTGGATTGCCAAAATGAATGCCGTAGAAGATCGAGCTCGTTGTGCGTTACAACACTTGGGTGGCATGGCCGGAGATTGGTACCCTTATCGCCCTCATGAATGCCACTACTATTATCCACAAAGGAAACAAGAATGACCCTAGAAGATCTACAACACATCTTTGAATATCAAATCGATGAAGGCACGGAGAACTTGTACTTCATGCTGACTGACGGTGATCGTCACCCTCTAATACAACGACATCCTAGTGATGATTTGGCTGGCCTATTGCCCATGCTGGATAGTTTTCAATACACAGGACACAATGTCATGCCGAGGTTTAAAAAATGAACCTAGCTGAATACTTTGAACAGAATCGCCCTGAACCCCGATACAATTTTGGAGACAGGGTTGAAGGCACATACAAGGGCATACCTTTTGTGGGTACAGCATATGGTGACAACATGCGCAGTGAACTGGAAGGCCCCATGGTGAGTGTACACTTGGACTTGCCCATGATGATTGGTTTTGTGTGGCACTATTACATACTTGTTGCATACAAAGACATCAAAGGGCTTAGATCTGTTAGTCCATGACTATACTATCCAAAGACGTTATGGCCACAGAACAGCGTAAACAATACTGGAATGCTCTACATGCAGTACGGGCAGAGTATAGAGAAGCGGTAGGTGATAACGCAGGCATGACTGGGCCCACAATGCCCTATTGGGTAGAACAAAAGTACGGGTTAAGAATGGGACAAGATGACACAGGTAACTACACACAATATTATGATGTTGTAGATCCAAAACGATTTTTATTTTTTCAGATAAAATATATGAAATGACCTTAGAAGAAGAAATAATCAACAAGGCCGGTAATGCAATGGCCCGTGAGATTGACCGAGAAGTCTTATGGGGTATGCTAAAAGAACTGGGCTGGATTCGTGTTATGCTTCCTAACCCAGTACCACCGTGGCAGGCCGCTGAAATCATCGTATGGGTAAGAACACATTGTAAGAATGCACACGAACAAAATGGCAGAGACTTCTTATTTGAAGATGCCAAAGATGCCAATTGGTTCATACTTCGATGGGGAGCTGTATGAGATTTAGTGATGAAGCCCTAAAGCGATTAATAGATGACATCAATGCCAATCCTATAAGTGATCTACATTTATCTAGCGGTACTGTCTATGGAAGCCCTTATTATACAGTAGAACCTATAGGCGGTAGTTGGATTGATATGGAAACATGGTGTCTTGATACATTTGGCGATACTGGCAGCATTTGGCAAGAAACAAAGAACTTAACACCGGAACCACATAAACGTTGGTACGCTAATAATCGAAAGTTTTGGTTTAAACAAGTTAAAGACCGTGATTGGTTTATACTAAGGTGGAGTAAATGAATATATATTTAGATATGGATGATGTGGTAGCCGCTTGGCAAGAACGAGCACAGGAGATACTGAAGCTACGGGTTAACAAAGACAGTGATCGTATTCCCCAAGCAGAATGGGACAAACTCAAAGAAGACCTGCGCTTCTATCGTGATCTACCATTAATGGAAGGTGCCCACGAACTGGTCGATATGTGCAAGGCATACATTGATCGTAATCCTCAATATACTTTGAGATTCCTTACTGCATTGCCACATGACTACTCCATGCCTTTGGCAGTGTATGACAAAGTACATTGGGGAGACGAACACTTTCCAGGTATACCAGTTACCATTGGCCCATTCAGTTACGACAAGTGGCGACACTGTAAAAACGCCGGGGATATATTGATTGATGACCGACATTCAAATTGTGAAGAATGGGAAGCTCGAGGCGGCAAGGCACACATTTATACAACATGGATCAACTGCAAACCCTGGCTGGAGAAAGAGCTTGGCTTATAAGTTTGATGCCGAACACGGGTACCTGGGCAAACAAAAACTGCCGCAGACTTATGACACTATGGTTATAGATGGCAAGGCTTATCGTATCCACACAACGGTAGTACATAAGTTTCGAATGGGCGATGTTGAGGATCCAGATCTGTATGCCGCACAACCACTTTGGGAATGGCAACAAAGCGAAATGGGCGAATGGGTTATGGGTCGTGCAGTAGACACACCCGAATGGCACAGACAAGCTGATACATTGCAGTACGGTTATGAATTTGCAGTTGTAGCCAAACTTAAAGATATCGACTATACCTTTTGGGCAATGAAATGGGGGCAAGAAGCAGTTGACAGAAAATAAGTTCTCTGCTACAATAAGTTATGACCGAAACTATCTTCTATATCAAAAAAGGCCGTAGATATATTCCGCACAGTACATACAGTTCGGAGTTCTGCGATAGCTTTCCAAAAGGTACACATCTAGTAGATGTTTACCCAGGCGGATCAAGCCGTAGGTTCAACATTGATCCAGCCTATGCTCCTATGATTGCCGCAGGTCGTGTGGCTGAAGATGCTATGAGCCGTGCTATTAGCAAAGCCAGCGAACTACGCCCTAAGCAGACTCCATTGACAGAAGGACAACGCAAGGCCTGGAAGAAGTTAGCTAAAGAGTTCGGCGACGAATTATGTACGCTACACATTAACAGTAGTCGAGATATTGCCGAGGCAGGGTTAAAAGCCTTACAAGAAGAAGCTGATAAATTATTAACCAATCCCAGTGTTCGTAAGGCATACGAACGATTTTTGTTTATTGCAGAACTAACGAAAGAACATAATGTACAAAACGATTTATACTGAAGTTGAAGTAGATGTTAATTTGAGTGACTTTGAAACGGATGACCTAATTGAAGAATTAGATTCTAGAGGCGCACTACCTGTAGATAATAATATAGATGCCAAAAGTATATTAGAAGCTATTTGGTTAAAGCGTCGAGTGGGTCGTAGTGATTATGAATCTGAGTTAGATCAACTTATCTACGCAGGACTAGGAAAGATTATATGAGCAAAGCCAAGCATAAACCCTATCAATGGATTGACGGTGAAACTGCTGATCGTATTACCAGCATGAATCTAAAAGACTACCGTGCTTATCTCAAAAAAGAGTTAAAGCTATGGAAGAAGAATCCAAAGAGTGATGCCAATCCTGGCGGCTATTGGCTACATCCTGAAGATGTAGGACTTAACATGCAGACCATCGCGGCCTTAGATTTAATCATTAGCCATTTTCCAGAAACACCGGATGAAATAAAATGAGTGAACAAGTATTATGTAAAGATTGCAAACATAGTTTTAGAAAACTAGCAGACTTTCCGCAATGGGGCACTGGAAGTGAATTTCGTTGCCGATTGAACTACATCGAGAATGAAATTATGGAAAATCGTGTGACCGGCAATGTCAAGGTCGCTCCGTACTATGCACGATGTTCAGCTAGTCGAGTGGATTGGAACATTGCGCCCGGCACTGAAAGATGCGGCAAAGATGGCAAGTGGTGGGAACCTAAACATAAAAAAGACTTGTTTAAATATATCAAACATGTAGGAGCAGCCAATGGAATCTAAACATTTATATACTATTAGATGGACACAACCTTATGCTACATATCAAATGCGTCCATATCTTCGACACCTTCGTAATGAATATGAAATTCAAATTGAAGCTAAGTTGGGTCGTGGTGAGTTTAATGATGCGAAAGTAGTCTTAGAAAGGATAATGCAACTATGATGATCATTGTAGAAGGCTTATTGTTTATGCTGGCGGGCTACATAGTAGTCATACTGGTACTCAAGGCTGTGGAACTAATGCAAGGAGATGACTGATGCAAATTAGAGTAAAAGAAGATGCCAGCGAGTTTGGCAAGTGTGGATGCGGCCGTAGCCCAACAGGCTATTGTATTGGCTGGCACGGCCTTAGTGAAGAAATGTACGCACATCAAAAGATGTTGTGGATGGAAGATGAATTGCGCAAAGATGCCGAGCTTGATGAATACAAAAAGCAAGCACAGGAACTTTGGAATGATAGTTGTACAGCACCTAGAAAGGCACAAGAATGAATTGGTTTAAACGAATGATAGTTGATTGGGTTATGGATGATCAAAAGGATCGAGCAGTTGCTAGGCACGAACAAGATTGCTACCCAACTGTTTCATCTAAAAACAGCATATCTGGATCACGTGATATTGGTAGCGATGTGTCCTTACAGTTCAAAGTATACAACGCAATCGGTGGTAAGGTTGTAGAGTTTAGTCGCTATGATCGTAAACAGGATCGTAACTTTCACGATATCTACATTATTGGCAAAAACGAAGACTTTGGTGAAAAGATCGCCAAAATTGCCATGTTAGAAGTCCTAAAAGACTAATTCACTTTAAATAACTTAACCGGAGATTAGTATGGAATATTTCATTTATCTTGTTGTAGCAATTGTTGCCTATTGGATAGGCTGGCATGTGAGAGGCATCATCTTTTTGGCTAATATCAGTGAGCGTCCAGATCATATGATTAAAATGTTAGAAAAGATTAAAGAGATAAACGAGTCCGACGAACTCGGCTTGCCTGATGACGCTATCGAAGTCAAAACTGAGAATGTAAACAATTTAGTCTACGCCTATGACAAAGTAACAGGCGAGTTCCTTGCCCAGGCCCAAAACTTACATCAAGTTATGGTTGAAGCCGCCAAGCGTTACCCTGGCAAGAGGTTTTGGCATCCTGAACTAAAGCAAGATCACCAAACAGCTTGAGTTCTATTACATTATGTAATATACTAGATATAGCTGTTTAATTACAGCATAATCTAAAAGGAAATAAAGATGAAATTTTTCAATCCAGAGACTAAGACTTACAAAGTTTTCAATGCACTTTATAACGGTGATTCACTAACTGCTAGCGAAGCACAAAAGCGTTTTGGTGTTAAGAACTTGGCCGCAGAAGCAAGCCGCATCCGTCAAAACGGTTACGCTGTTTACAGCAACACCCGCAAGGCAGGTAACGGTGTTCAAGTTACTGAGTATGTAATGGGCAAGCCATCACGTGAAATTATTGCTCTTGGCTACAAAGCTAAGGCAATGGGTATCACACTCTAATTAGAGGGGTTAGGCCTAACCTAAAAGCTCGCTTAGGCGGGCTTTTTTGTTGACTATGTGTTCTGCCCATAGTTTAATTGTTTTTGGTCCAGGATGTTGTTTATCGTTTGCCATATCAACATATCCCGGCAAATCCTCAGGACCAGGAACATCGGGTTGATGCACACTAACCACATCAATACCAACGCTAAGCCATGCAGACTCAATACTACGACCTGCGAGATATCCATAGTATTCTGCATTATTATCCTTAAGCCAAGTCCTATACCAACTCTCATGATCCCATGTTCCAATATGCCTTACTTGATCTTTTAAAAACAATGCAACTCGACTAGGCTCTGGATAAACTAGTATTACACTTTTTGGACGGATACCCGCATCGATTAACTTATAAGTATTGGCTAGGATAAACGGAAGACTCCCTCCGCCTACACCTAAATTAACCACTGGCTCATTTAACAGTTTGACTAATTCTTGATCAAGCGTATCTGCATCGTTTAATCCAATGCCTTGAACAACACTACAACCAAAAAGCAAATGACTACTAGCCCAATCAATATCATTCCATTCCGGACATCTATAGCCCTGGCTGTTTAACTTATAAGAAACAGATCGATCAAATGGTTTGTCTTGTGTGAATAGCATTTGATATTTAATTCAATATCGTTGACTTTGAATTTTTTATATGCTAAAATAATATATGAATGATTTATTAAAACCTACTTTTGATTGGATACGTGATGACTACAATACTAATTCCTTTCGATTTTTTGTTGAACTACTTGCTTGGGCTATTAGCATTGGGTGCAGTATCACTATGGCCGTCACAGTGCCAAATCCGCCATTACTCGCGTTATATCCTATTTGGATTGCTGGCTGTGCTATGTATGCTTGGGCTAGTTATACTCGGAAATCATTTGGCATGTTGGCTAACTACATCTTGCTAGTGTCAATTGATGCGATTGGACTTGTTAGGATGCTTGTACAATGAAATTGAACGAACTATATGGTGGCGGAGATAGAACATTCCGAGTCACAGTATTAGAATTAAAAGACGGTGACCCTTGGGTTACTTATATTAACACACAGACACTACAAGAGTATTCATGCAGACAAGAAGCTTTCTTATCTCGATTCTCGCAATTGCCTCAACCACGCTAACAGGGTGTGCCGCATACTCTGTAGCCAGTGTGGGCTCATATGTTGTTACGGGTAAAAGTTTAGGAGACCATGCTGGCTCCAAAGTTACAGGTGGCGACTGCAATTTGATTATGAACACATATAATAACAAGTATGTATGCGAAATGCCCGTCGTCTATAACCGAAACGGTATTTAAAACAGTTGACGTTTGAATCTATTGGTATTATAATATAAACATATTAACACACAGAAAGTAAAAAATGGCTTATCTAAAATGTATTACGGACAAATATGGTGATGACCTTACAGGGCTATGTGGCCCAAAAAGTCAGCGCAAGTCCGTTAAGGATTTTGATCCTGTTGAGATTCAACGCAGAATGAGTAAGATTAATGAGCTACTCGACGTTACAGATATCATGGATGATGACGGATATGCTAAGGTAGAAGACGTTATTATGTTTGTTCTTAATCATTGTCAAGAAGCTGGCATTTTTGAAGGAATGGAATTGCCATACTTTGAAAAGCTATGGGGGCCGGGTATGCTGTATCGTCAACCAGTACCCGATGCAGACGGTAAAAGATCGTTTGTTAAAATTATTGAGATGTGGATTAACTATCGTCAACAACGTATGGTCCGTGCTAAACATCTAATTGGCGACTTAGTGTTTAACTACAAACCTCATCTAGTGCAACCAGCAACTGGACGAGAAATGGATAACGGCGACAAAGTAGTTAACGATGCACAGCATCGAACACTGGCTAGTTGTATTGTAGGTGTAGACGATATGCCGATGAATTATATGGAATTTAATGACATTGCTAGAATGCTGGCAATTGTTGATGCTGAACAGTATCACTCTATCAACATTGTATCGCTAGCCGCAAGTGAGTATGACAAGTGGCGTAACGGCACTAACCTGGCACGTGAGAAAGAAAAGCTGAAGATGCCATTGACGCCCGACGAAGAACGCTATCTCAAAGCATGGCGGGTGTTTAATGCCAATGGCGTTAAAGTATTAGACAAAGATGACAAGAGTGAAAGTAGTCGTCAAAGTAAAGCACTAACTGGTATTGGTAACATGCTTACATACTTGGACAAATACGGGTTTGAAATATGGAGCCGTAGTGTTAACATCAATATGCGGTTGTTTACAGATTGCGTATTTGCCACTAACGTTAGTTGGGGTATCTGTGAGTTCTTAAAACAACAAGGTAACATTGGATCGTCTACAGCCGTGGACCAAGCTATCTACGAAGCATTGCATGAAAAATATGGATCACGCAGTGCTCGTCAGTTGCGTGATCAAGTGTACCGAGCCAAAGATGCATATTGTGAACTTCATGAAGTTGGTAATGATGCTAGCGAGCCAGTGTTGCTTGCTGAAGGTATTAGACAAGTTGTAGTAAAGTATCAGCCTACTAAGAAGTCTAGTATTATTTGGCAGGCTGTCAAGGCCGGCACAAGCAAAGATGAAGATGGCAAGGAACATGTTAAGTACATGCCTCCTTTTAAAATGCCATTCTCAGACTAATGAAGAATTATCAAAAACTAAATGAGGCTATTGCTAAACGCAAGCCCCATAGACGTTATGAAGAGAATACATACTTCACTAATAAGTTGTATGACGACTTTTGTTTTGACCGTAAGGGCGACTACAAGTATCTAGCAATATTTGGTCCTTACCGTAGCAAATACAAATGGACTCCGCAACAGTGCCAGACTATGTATGACAAGTGTCCCGATACTTGGGTAGACTATGTAGGTGTAGAACGTAAGTTTGATTGGGGCAAGGGCGAAAATCAAGTAGTTACTGACAGGCATGATCAAGACTGGCATATTCCAGAACTAGATCATATCGTTAGTAGAGACGAAGGTGTACGACTAGGGTGGACTCAACAACAAATTGATGCTCCCGAAAACATGCAGGTCCTACCTAGGATACTTAATAGGATGCTGTCAAACATTACCAACGACGAAGCCCAAGCAATTATTCCGTTAATCGTTTCTCAGTTCCCAGACATTAAACTGTAAGTAAATAGTTACATGAGAATACTAGTAACTGGCCATGAGGGATTCATTGGCCGCAACATGCTTGCTTGGCTTAATCAAGAAGAAGGTTGGCACATTGACGGCTATGAATGGCATCCAACAGAGCGTCCTGACGTAAGTGGCTATGACTGGGTAATACACCTAGGTGCTATTGCCGACATGACTTGTACTGATGTAGAAGCCATACTCAAACAAAACTACGAGTTCTCTCAGTGGTTGTTCAACGAGTGCAATTTGCATGGGGTAAACTTACAGTATGCTAGCTCGAGTAGTGTCTACGGTGATAGTAAAGACTTTAGTGAGTATGCTCCCTGTCATCCACAAACACCTTATGCATGGTCTAAGTATCTCTTTGATCGTTGGTGGCCACAACAAGATGTAAACATATATGTACAGGGGTTCCGTTACTTTAATGTCTACGGCAAGTGGATGCACCTACGCGGTAAACGTGCTAATGCTATTGTCAAATGGCGTACCCAGGCTCGCAAAGAGGGCAAGATTACTGTATGGGAAACAGCAGAACATATCAAGCGTGACTGGACTTGGGTCGGTGATGTATGCCGCCTACACATAGATTTTATTAAAGAAGTTAACGGCTCTGGAATATGGAATTGTGGCGCAGGCTTAACACACAGCTTTCTAGACATAGCAGAAGAAATAGCAGAACAAGAAGGTGTAGAGTTAGAGTTTGAACCAGTACCAGATGCTGAAAAACAGCGTATGCGACATACTACAAAGGCTGACCTAACCAAGTTAAAAGCTACTATAGGCAAGCGTAAATGGTTAAATGTATTTGAATTCTTAGATCAGTAAGAAGAATAAATACATTACTATGAGAATTACTGACATTATCAGCGAAGCCGCTATCGGCACAAATCCACAACGCCCTGCCCGTACAGGAAGTCGTCCTGCTCGAGGCCATGCTACAGAATCTAGATATAAATCATCTTGTTCTTTTTGCGGCGAAGTAGATCACACCTCGCTGGACGAACATGGTAAAGCTAGTCGTGCATTATGTACTAGCAGTAAACCAGATAAAGATTTAGGTGCGAGCAATCTAGCATCATGTAAGAGTCAAGGGTTACGTGCTAGGGATGGTGAGAAAAGTCACAAGCTAGGTAAGAGTCCCAAAAGTCGTGTTACAGTAGGTGGTCATAGAATTAAGGGCGCAAAGTACGGCGGCCCATTACCAGATTGGAGTTAACATGCGTTTTAACGAATTTAAAATAATCAACGAAGCATTTGATAGTCAAGTACTGGCAATGCAAAAAGAGTTAAAAGCCAAGGGTGCAAACTTAGGCAAGTTTGGCCCTAATCAAGACGGACTAGACGGTCGCCTTGGCCCATACACACGTCGAGCTGCCGAAGCACATCCAGAGATCTCCGGCAAGTATAAAGAGGTACTGGCCCGTCCTGATAGTGTTGATGCACAAAAGATTGATGTTAGTACAATTCAAGATCCAGACTTTAAAAAGAAATTAGAAAAAATTGCAGCCGCACTAGGCACAACTCCAAACGCAATGTTGGCCGTAATGAAACAAGAGTCAGGTGTTAATCCAGCCGCAAGAAATGCCAGCGGCGGCGCAACCGGCCTAATACAATTTATGCCAGACACAGCTAGACGTTTAGGTACAACTACAGATGAGCTAGGCAAGATGGACGGTGTGCAACAGTTAGATTATGTTTACAAATATTACAAGATGACTGGAGTTGGTGACGGATCAGCTGGTGACTTATACATGGCTACCTTTATGCCTAAGTACATCGGTTATCCAGACAGCCATGTACTAGGATTGTCAGGCGCTAATGGATTCAGTGGTGCAGTCTACAGACAGAACAAAGGATTAGATCGTAATAAGGACGGCTCTATCACAGTAGGTGACGTAAAACAATCTGTCAGACGCTTTGCATAACTAAATATCTGCATGAATCCATTAGGTAAATTATTAATAGCACCACCGGCAGTAAAAAATAACTTTTGGTATAAATCAGTAATTTTAATTACTGAAAACCACAGTCAAGGCAGTGTAGGTGTAGTCTTAAACAAACGTAGTCAGATGAGTGTAGTAGAGTTCGGAGAACAACTAGGGTTTACAATAGATGTTCCGGGCTTTGTTTATCTCGGCGGCCCTGTCAATGTTAAAAGTCTTAGCTTCTTACACAGCAACGATTGGGTCAGTAAAAATACTATGCAGGTTAACGGACAGTTTTCGTTAAGTTCAGCAGATGATATATTACCTAGACTAGCAATGGGAGATGTCCCCCAACAATGGCGTTTATTTTTGGGCATGTGTGGGTGGAGTCCGAACCAATTGCATGGTGAAATAAAAGGCATCCCTCCTTGGACACACGATAAGAGTTGGCTCCTAGCTAATTACGACAATGAACTTGTATTTGGATCGGATAATAACGATCAATGGTGTGCGGCCCTAGATCGATCCGGACAAGAGTTTGCCCATAACATTTTATTGTAATCGAACTTGACGTAAATACATTGTAAGTATATAATGTATACTTCATAGGTTGGGTCTGTAAACACAACTAGAAAGAGGTTCAAAGTGTCAGATACGTTAGTACTAAATGCTGACGGCTTGCCAATAAGTGTTATGCCGTTAAGCGTTATCCCTTGGGAAGAATCAATCAAATACATGGTTTTAGACAAAGCCGATGTATTGCTTTATCACGAAAATTGGATAGTGCATTCTGCCCGCTGGGAAACCCAAGTGCCTAGTGTAATCATGTTGCGTGATTACATGAAACCAAAATATGCTGTGCGTTTTAGCCGCAGTAATGTACATCTACGAGACAACGGTATTTGTCAATACTGTGGTACCAGTGTGGATCGCAAAGAGTCTACATTAGATCATGTGTTGCCTGTAAGCCAAGGCGGTAAGACTACCTGGGAAAATACATGTACAGCTTGTGGCCCATGTAATGCCGCTAAGGCAGACAAAACTAAGGGATGGAAGCCAAAAATCAAACCTTACAAACCGGACTTCTTCGATCTTGTAAATAAGCGTAAGAAGCAAGGCTTCAACGTGAGGTTTAAAGAATGGTTAGAATACATACGATAAAACGATTCCTGTGGAAAGTCTTAGGATTCATTAGTTTAGGCATGGCGTATGTCGGGCTTGTTACGCCCGGCATACCCTACAGTATCTTTGTAGTGTCCGCGGCCTATTGTTTTGCCAAGGGCTCGCCCAAGATGCATGCCTGGTTATACAATCACAAATTGTTTGGTCCATTTTTAACCAACTGGAATACCAAGCGGGTGTTTCCAACTAAGATGAAGTTTTTCATGTTGGCCATGATGAGTACAAGTTTACTCATCATGTCTTTCTCAGGTGTAAAACCTATTGGGATTATCAGTACCGCTTGCTTTATGGCTATTGTTGCTATTTGGGCATGGCGCTGGCCAGGTTCAGTTGAAGAACACGAAAAGCGCATAGTTGCCGGTAAGAAAATAGGATGGTTTAACAATAATTTCTAATAAATACTCTGTTAACACGGAGTACACATGAAACGATTATTAGTATTACTATTGTTAGTCCCAGTACTGGCATTTGCACAAAAAACACCCCAAGGCGTTACCTATGACGCACAAATTATCAGAGTAACGGATGGCGATACAGTTGTTATCGCCGCACCCTTTCTACCTGCACCCCTTAAGCCNGAA
>JGI25908J49247_10000134_pt1 | contig 20194 bp, 25 predicted proteins | sample LauGreSpBDMM15SD_2_FD_49247 | JGI IMG/M metagenome (IMG submission 49247) | reverse complement strand
TGAATACTGTGTTTTTGAACAGTTTTTAATGAAAATAGCTGGAGAAAAAGAAGAAAACTTTACATCTTTATGTAGTGTAATTGGCTTTTTAATGCACTCACATAAAACAAGTGCAAACAATAAAGCAATAATATTTAATGATGAGGTTATAAGCGAAAATCCAAACGGTGGAAGTGGAAAAGGGTTGTTTTGTAATGCAATAGGACATATTAAGAAAGTGGCTACAATTGATGGTAAACAGTTTGAATTTAATAAATCATTTCCTTACCAAACAGTTGGAGCAGATAGTCAAGTTTTAATCTTTGATGATGTTAAAAAGAACTTTCAATTTGAGAATCTATTTAGTTTGATTACTGAAGGAATTATACTTGAAAAGAAAAACAAAGATGCTATAAAATTGCCAGTTAGTGAAAGTCCTAAAGTAGTTATAACAACAAACTATACTATTGGTGGTGTTGGTGGTTCTTTTGATAGACGTAAATTTGAAGTTGAATTAAGTAGTTATTTTGGTTCACATCATACTCCGTTAGATGAATTTGGTCACATGCTTTTTGAAGAATGGAGCGAATCGGAATGGCTTAAGTTTGATAATTTTATGATTACTTGTTTACAACTTTATTTAAGAAACGGACTTGTAAAACATGAATTTCATAATCTTGAATTACGTAAATTTATTAAATCAACATCATTTGAATTTAATGAATGGATTGAAGATTTAGACAATATGCCAATGAATCAAAGATTAGTTAAACAAGATTTATTTAACAAGTTTACTAACGAATATCAAGATTTTAAAAAGTGGCTTACTCAAAAAAGGTTTACTATGTGGTTGCATTGTTACGGTACTTTTAAAAATATAAAAGTGATTGAAGGTAATACAAACGGTAATAGATGGATTTTATTTGGTACTGATATAAACGAAGAAAATGTATTTTAATTATGGATAATTTATAATTAATTACTATATTTGTATTGTATTGTCGCAGATACATAAAGAACTTAGGTTAATTACTTAACCGAACATAACCCGATAAATAGGAACTGCGACTCTTATTTATTCGGGTTTTTTGTTTTATATTATTATGGAAATTTGGAAAACAATTGAAGACTTTACAAATTATGAAGTTTCAAGTTATGGAAATGTAAGAAGAAAAAAATGTGAAATAATTTATTCTAATGGTGTAGTAAATTACTACAAAGAAAAATTATTAAATCAAGAATTGTGTAGATTAAAGTATAAAAGAGTAACATTTAGCCAAAATAATATTCAAAAAAGATATTTAGTACATAGATTAGTAGCTTTTTATTTTATACCAAATTATGAAAATAAACCTTGCGTTAACCATATTGATGGCAATGGCTTAAATAATAATATTTTAAATTTAGAATGGTGTAGTTATTCTGAAAATGAAAAACACTCATATAATGTATTAAAAAAAAATAACCCTGCTAGAAAATTATCTAAAAATGATGTGCTTTATATTTTCAAGGTTGGAGTAAAAGGATTAAAAGGAAATGTTACAGAATTAAAATTAAAATACAATGTATCAAGAAATTTGATTTTAAATATTATAAAGAAAAAAACATATAAAGAATGGATTTTAAATTAAGAGATTATCAAGTTAACATATCAAATCAAGGTGTAGAAATACTTAATAAATTAGGTTTTTTATATTTAATTCTTGAATGTAGAACAGGCAAAACCGCAACTGCTTTACAAATTGCGAAATTATACAATGCAAAAAAAGTATTATTTATTACTAAAAAAAAGGCTATTTCAAGCATTTTAAGTGATTATAATAGTTTTGGATTTACGTTTAATTTAACCGTAATAAACAACGAATCAATACACACAGTTAAGGATAATTACGACTTACTTATTTCAGATGAGCATCATAGAATTTCTGCAATGCCTAAGCCTAATAATATAGCTAAGTACATAAAAGCTAATTACAGTAATTTACCTATAATCGCTTTAAGTGGNACACCAGCAGTCGAAAGCAGTTCNCAATGGTATCACTCGTTTTATGTTTCAAATCGTAGTCCNTTTAAAAATTATATTAATTTCTACAAATGGGCAAAAGACTATGTAAATGTAAAAAAGAAACGTGTAGGAGCATTTGAGGTAAACGATTATAGCGAAGGTATAGAAACTAAAATACTACCTATTATTGAACCTTATTTGATTAAATTTACCCAACAAGATGCTGGGTTTAGTTCTGTGGTTAATCAACATATTATTCACTATGAACAAGATTTAAAGATTGAAAACTTATTAAATAAACTGCAAAAAGATTTAGTAATTGAAGGTAAAAATGAGGTTATACTTGCAGATACTTCTGTAAAATTGCTTAACAAATTACATCAAATTGAAAACGGAACTGTAAAGTTTGAAAGTAAAAATACAATGAGTTTAAGCTATACAAAAGCTGATTTTATTAAACAAAAATTTGAAGGTAAAAAGATAGCTATATTCTATTATTTTATTGAAGAATTTAATTTACTAAAAGAAGTATTTAAAAACTATACTACTGATTTAGAAGAATTTAATACTACTGATAAAATTTACATAGGACAACAGTTCACTTCATCAATGGGAGTTAATTTAAGTATGGCAGATAGTTTAATATTTTATAATTTTGGTTATAGTGGTGTCCAATTTGTCCAAGCTATTGACAGATTGACTACTATTAACAGAAAAGAAAATAATGTATATTTCTTTTTTCCAAAAGGAAGCCTTACAGAAAAAATTTACAATACACTAAAAAATAAGCAAAATTACTCAAATAAAATATTTAAAAAAGACTATAATATAATATAAAAAATAACTATATTTGTATTGTTGGAGTCGTCGCCAATACAAAGAAATAGGTTAATTACTTAACCGAAAAAGAAGCCACAGTAAAAGACGACGACCTTTTATTTGTGGCTTTCTTATTTAATATTATGGAAGAAATATTTAAAGATATACCTAATTATGAAGGAGAATATCAAGTCAGTAATTTAGGCAGAGTAAAAAGTTTACCAAGGAAAATTTATAATAGTAAAGGTATTTATACAATTAAAGAAAAAATATTAAAGGCAGGTATTGGCAAAGGATATCTAAAAGTTAGTATAAGTAAAAATACAAAAAGAAATACTTATTGCGTACATCAATTAGTAGCTATAACTTTTTTAAATCATAAATTATGTGGGCATAAATTAGTTGTAAATCATAAAGATTTCAATAAATTAAATAACCATGTTGATAATTTAGAAGTTGTAACTCAACGTGAAAATGCTAATCAAAAACATATAAAAAGTATTAGTAAATATACAGGCGTTTCTTTTCGTTCAGATAGAAATAAATGGAGAGCTTATATTTCTATAAATGGCAAAACAAAACATTTAGGTATGTTTAATACTGAGTTTCAAGCATCAAAAGCTTATAAAAAAGCATTAAAAGATTTAAAATTATGAGTAAATTACAAACAAAAACTATTAAAGAATATGAAGCCAATGGCTGGTATTGTATAAATCTTATTAAGACCAATAAAAATGGCATCCCTGATTTATTATGTCTTAAAGATGGCGAAAAACCTTTATTCATTGAAATAAAAGAGCAAGGCGATACAGTTAAGCCACTCCAGGAGTACCGACAAAAAGAATTAATTAGTTTAGGTTTTCAATCTATAATCAAACAAGCAAATGAAAATTAGCAAAGCAATAAATGTAGTAAGTTTATTCGATGGGTGTAGTGGTGGAAACCAAGCACTTGAAATGTCAAATATAAAAGTAAATAATTACTTTGCTTGTGAGATAGATAAATTCGCTATAAAAGTAACACAAGCAAATTACCCAAACACAATACAATTAGGTGATGTCACAAAAGTTGATTGGTTATCGCTACCAAAAATTGATTTGTTAATAGGCGGATCACCATGTCAAAGTTTTTCTTTTGCAGGAAAACGAAACGGAATGACAACAAAAGATAATCTTGAGATTTTAACACTCGAACATTACCTTGAATTAAAAGAGCAAAACTTTGAATTTGAAGGACAGTCTTACTTATTTTGGGAGTTTATGAATGCCTTGACTATTTTAAAGCCTAAATATTTTTTATTAGAAAATGTTGAAATGGGGGAGAAATGGGAAAAAGTTTTAAATAAAGCTATTAGTGTGAAAGGTATTCACATAAATTCAAGATTACTAACCGCTCAAAATAGACAAAGAATTTATTGGACTAATATAGGTTTAGAACCTAAAGGTTTATTTGGATATTTAGAAAGTATTATTCAACAACCAAAAGATAAAAAAATATTATTAAAAGATATTTTAGAAAGTGAAGTTAATAATAAGTTTTTTTTAAGTGATTTAAGAATTGAATATTTTAAAAGAAAAATTCAAAAAGGTTTCTTAAAAAAAATAGATTCAGATATTAATGGCAAATCTGAATGTTTATTAGCAACTATGTATAAGCAAATGCAAGGTTTTTGTATTTATGATAAACCTATAGTTCACAATATGATGCCAAGATCAAGCACAAAAGGAAATGGAGGAACAGGACACTTGACTCGTACTGATGGCAAAACATATTGCTTAGATACAGGCCAAACAAACGCAATTGAATATAATAAAAAAATACGTAGATTAACACCTTTAGAATGTGAACGTTTGCAAGGAATGAAAGATAATTATACAAACTATGTTAGCGATTCACAACGATATAAAATGATTGGTAACGGTTGGACTATTCCCGTAATATCATATATTTTTAATCATATCAAAATAAATTAAAAGAAATTATTTAATAAATTATTGTTTATTAAATAATTTTATATTACCTTTGTTTCAGTTAAACAATTAGAGATATGAAAAATTCAGCAACAACATTTGGACAATTAACAATAGGAACAGTTATTAATTATAGTAATTGTGTTACAGCAGATGATACTAACTTTGTAGTATTAAGACATTTTATAGATAGATTTGGAAATTTTACAGAAGTTTTAAACCTTGAAACTTTTGAAAAAGATAATTTCACTCAACATTCAATAATTGGTAATTTTTGGACAATAGTTAAAGAAAATTAAAATGACCACATCACAATTTATAAACCAAAACTTAAACGGTATTAGTATGTACCGTTTAAGTAAATTAAGCGGTATTTCAGCACCGCTAATCAATAATTATTGCAAAGGATTATCAGAACCTAGTATAAACAATTTTAAAGCAATAGTGCAAGCTTTAGATGTACATCCAAACGATTTAACTAACTTTATTTATGAAAACTAGCTTACAAGAATTAAAACACAGTATATTGCATTCAAACGAAATACACATGACTTGTAAAGTAGTTGTAATTTCATATCTTGAAGCTTTAATCGAAAAAGAAAAACAAGATTTGATTGATGCTCATTTTGAAGGACAAAAAGAATGCAGTAATGAGTTCGCAATGGAAAGTGATGCAAGGTTGTATTTTAAAGAAACATTTCAACAATGAACATAGAACAAGCCAAAATAATATGTTTAGCACATATTGAATACGTGTTAAATGGTATTAAAAACGATTATACACCCTATCAAATTGGTATTGCAATAGATGTTATAGCTGATAATGTTGAAAGTATTAACTTTATGAATTATTCAATTCTTTCAATGTATAATTGGTGGCGTAGAGGTAATTTACAAGATTACCCACAAAACCCAAGTTATAACATGGAAATTCTAAAAGAAAGTATATCTTTGTGTTAATAGTAATTGATAGGCTTTATGATACTATCAAACCTTAACATTTGCTTGTTAAGGTTTTTTTATTTAATTTTGGGTAAAATTGTTATCTAAATTAGACAGTTTTAGATGAAAGGATTAAAAACAGGGGGTCGATTAGTCGGTTCCGAAAACAAAGCAACAAAAGAAGTTAAAGAGGTTTTTAAAATGGCATTTGATACNTTACAAGGTATTCAAGGTGTTAATATTGTTGATTGGGCAAAAGAAAACCCTACTGAATTTTATAAACTAATTAGTAAGTTAATACCAACGGCAGTAGAAACAAAAGCTGAGGTTAATTTAAGTAATGAAGGTGCTATATTAAATTGGTAAAATGAAAATAATTGAGCCTACACCGAAACAAAAAGAAGCTAAAAGTATTGCATGCCAAACAGATAAGAATATAATTCTGTATGGTGGTGCGATACGTAGTTTACCCCCTATTATTTAATTAGTAGGGGGTGCAAATAACGTGGAGGTAAGTCGTTTTGGTTGTGTTTAATGTTTCATAGCTTAGCAATGATGCACGAAGGTAGTAAGTGGGTAATGATACGTAAATCATTGCCTACATTAAAAAAGACTCTTATACCTTCATTTTTTAAACTATACCATTTAGGTATAAGTCATTATATTGAAAAATTTAACAGTCAAGATTATATAGTTTATTATAAAAATGGTAGCCAAATTATGTTTATGGCTGAATCTTATGACACCGATAAAGAACTAAATAGATTTAGAGGTTTAGAAATAAACGGTGCAGGGTTTGATGAAATAAACGAATGCCAAAAAGATACTTTTAATGTAGTAAATTCAAGGGTGTTCTCTTATTCTCATTTAATACCAAACCAACCTAAGCCTATTGTTTTAGCAACTTGTAACCCTTCAACAGGTTGGGTAAAAGAAGATTTTTACGATAGGTGGAAAGAGGGAACACTACCTGAAAATTGGGCTTATATACCTTCAAAAATAACCGATAACCCTTATATTCCTGAAAGTGCAATAGAAGAGTTAAGAAAAACAACTACTTCATTAATCTTTGAAAGAATGGTTAATGGAGATTGGGAAGTAAGGGAAAATGAAAACTTATTTGCGTATGGTTTCGAGCCTACAAGAAACGTAAGTGCAGATGCAGTTTATCAATATGGATTACCCGTTTACTTATCATTTGACTTTAACGTGAATCCTGCAACGTGTGCAGTGTTTCAACATACAAACGATTATATATATCAAATAGATGAAATACGTTTGACAGATGCAAGTATTTATGCAGTAACTAATCTTTTAAAAACAAAAGAGTATTACAATGAATCTAGTACTATTTTTGTAACAGGTGATGCATCAGGTTGGGCTAGGGAAAAGAGTACACAAAGTTTAGATTCTATGTATATGATTATTAAACGTGAATTAAACTTACCTATTCAAGCTATTAAAACACCTAAAGCAAATCCAAGTCATAAAAAGTCAAGAATACTTTATAATTCAATATTTGAAAAGCACCCTAAATGTATTATACACCCTAAATGTATTTATTCAATCAAAGATAACTTAAATGTTAAGGTATTAGAAGATAATAGTATCGACAAGTCAGACTCTAAATTAACTCACAACCTAGACTGTCAAAGATATTATTATTCAACATTTCATTACAATTTCACTAAGAATGTATTTGAAACTGAAGAGTAGCACAATACAAACTTAACACTACTTTTTAAACTTACTTTTGAAATATGAATAACTGCATAACTCAGGATATTTGCGACTGCTACTGTGCAAGTCCATTATCGCAATGTTTGGAAAGCATTATAATTCCACAACTAGAAACAGATACAAACTACTTATTTGAACTTACTGATAAGTTTAATAATAGAGAAGTTTTAGTAGCAACAACTACTTCAACCGAGTATGAATTATTGTTATCTGAATTTACAAAAGGTATTACTTATGATGCTACTTTGATTTTAAAAGTATATTCAACAAGTGACTATAATACACCTATTGAGTTTACATTTAATGATATTACTTATCCATGTTTGCTACTTAATTTTATCAATTCAAATGATACTAATAACGAACTTAGATAGTATATTAATTACATTTGCTTTAGTAGTAGTTATTTATCAATGTACTAATGAAGGAATGGTATTTGAGTTTTTATTTAAATATAAAAAGTATTGGATTTCAAAACCTTTAATAGCTTGTCCGTTTTGTATGGCTTTTTGGTATTCAATACCTACTGCAATATATTTTAATCAAAACATTATCATAACACAAATATTCGCTATGTTATTAGCTGAATTGTATATCTGTTTATTAGGAATTTCAAGTAAATAAAATGATACAAAAACTAACTAATTTGTTCAAAAAGAAAGACCCTATTTGGAATAAGAAATCTGATTATGTAATTGAGTTTGCTTTTACATTTGATGGTGTTGATTATTACCAAATGAGTGATTACATTAACATACCTTGTGAACGTGCTTTTACTGCAATGAGTTATTATGAGGAGTTTAAAATGAAGTGTGATAAGACCTTCTTATTAGGTCACACAGAAGCAGTTGAGAATGCTTGTAATGCTGGTAAACTTAATGAGGTTGTAAGATTAACTCAAGATATAAGACAAAGATTAAATTTTATTTCAGACCCTGATTTATTGCTTAAACTTGCTAGTGTTGTGTTTTTCGATATTAAAGAAGACCCAACGGTTTATGACTTTGGATATAATGAAAAGAAAATTAACAATTGGAAAAAACACAAGTTAAACTCTTTTTTCAAAGCCTTGCCTTTAGCAAATTTAATACCCTCTTTAGATTTCTCAAAAATAGATTTAGAGATGTTTACGAAAATGAACAAAGAGGTAAGGCAGATAACAATACATCACCTAGACAGAATTATATCCAATCTTTCACAAGAAACATCGAGCGAAGGTTTAAAGAAAGACTTACAATTGCAAAAGGAGAACCTAGCCAAGTTATTGCAATTAGAAGATTAAGCATATACGAATATCATTTATTACTTGAACATTTAGAAAGTTCAAATAAACCCAATACAGAATGGCACAAGACGTTAAAGTAGTTAAAACCGTATTTGAAGTTGATAGTAGTCAAGTTAGTAAAGCATCGAAAGAGTTTGACAACTTAAGTAAATCTATTGACAAAACAGGTAAGGAATTAACCGAAACAAGCAAACAAGCTGAGATACAAGGTAAGAAAACTAAAGATGCAATTGATAATAGTAAACAATCAGTTGATAAGTTTGGTAGTTCTATTGGTGGTATTGGTGGTATGGTTGCAGGTGCTTTCAGTATTGGTGCTATTATGGCATTTGGTAAAGCAGTAATTGATATTACAAGCCAAGTACAAAAGTATAGAGCAGTATTGACTAATACATTAGGTAGTCAAGACCTTGCAGACCTTGCAATGGGTATGATTTCAGATACTGCGATTAAGACTAACTTTTCAGTAATGGAGTTAACCGATACCTATATTAAATTTGCCAATAGAGGGTTAAAGTTAACATCAGGAGAAATGTTAAAACTTGCTGATATTGCAAACAGTACAGGGAAATCAATAGACCAATTAACAGAAGCTACACTCGATGCTTTCACAGGAGAAAACGAAAGACTAAAAGAGTTTGGAATAACTGCAAAGAAAACAGGAGAAACAACACAATATACTTTTAAAGGTGTTACTACTGAGGTAAAAAACACACAAGAAGCAATCAAAGCTTATTTGTTAGGGTTAGGTGAGTTGAACGGTGTAATGGGTTCTACTGATGCAATTTCAAAAACATTAGGCGGACAAATTAGTAATTTAGGTGATAAGTGGGATAAGTTACTTATAAGTATGGGTAACTCAACAGGTACTTTTGTAAGTTATACAATAGATGCTTTTAGTGGTATGTTAGATACTATTTCAAGTTATTTTCAAACTGTTGAATCAGTAGCAAAAGAAAAATCTAGTAAATTAATAGAGGGGCAAAATGATTCATATAAAAAGATATATGAAAATGTAATTAATATTTCAAAAAAAGGGAATAAAGATGTTTCTAAAGAATTATTAAATACACAAAATCAATTAATTGAGGGTAATTTAATTAATTTAAAAAATGCAGAAAATCAATTAAAAAAAATACAAGAAGATTTTTCTTTAGTAAAAGAAGATAATACAAATTTAGCGTCAATAAATCCAAGAGATAAAAATATTACCTCATTAATAATAGCTGAAAATGATTTATCAGCAGTAGGTAAAACAGGGCAAAATTATGTTGATTTGTATATTAATCAATTAGCAGAAGTTAATAAATTAAAAGTTGAAAGTTCTATTATAAATGAAGAATATAAAAAATCTTTAAAATCAGTTACAGGAGTTGAAACCGAAACGGCTAAACAAAAGGATGCAAGAATAAAAGCTATACAATCACAATTTAAATTAGAATTAGATTTATTACAAGCAGAAGAAAAAAGAGCCTTAACAGTATCTAAAAACGCAAAAGAGGATAGTGTAAAACAATTAGCAATACAACAAGATTATAACGAAAAAAGAATTGGTATTTATAGTAAATACGATGCTACATTAACCAAACAAGATAAGTCAGCTAAGAAAGATTTAATATTAAATACTACTACTTTAGGAGTTGAAAGATATGATTTAGAGTTAGCTAATTTAATTAAGTTCCAAGATGAGGAGTTAAGGTTAATAAATGAGGGTGAAGAACGTAAAAAGAAAAACGAACAAAACCTTAGAAAAGATAATCAAAGTAATGCTAATATTATTCAATCGAATATCAATATTGCTAAATATACCGAACTAAAAGCATTATACGAAAATGATAAAATATCATTTGAAGATAAGGTTAAACAAAAAGAAGAGATTGAACTAAGGTATCAATCACAATCTTTAGAAGCTAACAAAGAGTATTTAAATAAAAGATTAGAAAGTGAAGAGTTAAACGCTGAAGAAACTGCAAAAGTTAAAGAAGATTTAGCAAAAACAGAAGTACAACTTAATGAGGAAAAAAATAAAAAGATTGAAGAAGATAATAAAAAATCAGCTGAAAATCAAAAAGAAATAATTAAAGCTTTAGGACAATTTGGTAAAGAAGCAGTTGCAACATATTTTACTTATAGAAGTAGGGTATTAAGTGCTGAATTAGATGAATTACAACGCAATAAAGAATCTGAATTAGCTAAAATTGAAGAAACAGAAAACGGCAAAGCAAAGGTTTATACTAAAGCTGAAACACAAAAAAAAGCTATTGAAGAAAAGTACAGAATTGAACAATCTAACTTAAAACGTCAACAATTTGAATTACAAAAACAACAAGCATTAACCGAAATTGCAATAAATACTGCGGTTGCAGTTTCAAAAATATGGGCGGTTTCAGGACCTACTGCTCCATTATTTACAGGTTTAGCCATTGCAAGTGGAGCGTTACAAGCTGGATTGGTACTTTCACAACCTACACCGAAATTTGCTAAAGGTGGTAAGATAAACGGTAAAAAACACAGTCAAGGTGGTGAGATTGTTGAAGTTGAGCATGATGAGTGGATAATAAATGCTAATGCTTCAAACAAGTATAACGGTTTATTAAAAGCTATAAACGACGGTAGTTTAGAACGCAAAGGAATTACGCCTGAATTAGCTAGTAAATTGCTTAATGGTGGCATGAGTAGTCCGATTGTTAACGTAAATAATGATAACTTAGCAAAAGAGTTACGAGCGATGCCAAAGAATGCTATTTCAATAGATGAAAACGGTTTTAATCGTTATATTGAAAGTCAAAACCAACGTACACAAATTTTAAACAAGCGTTATGGAGTATAGATTTACTATTATAGATGGATTAGTTGAAACTGTTATTGATGAACCAATTGGATGGGACACAATAGAGTTTAGGTTAATTCGTGATATGAATTATCATGGTATTTTTACAGAATCCTCAACGGATTTAAAATTTATTGGTACAGGTTTGAGTATTATATCTAATAAGTTTAATACTTACGGTGTTGAGGGTACTTTGATATTAAAAATAGAAGAAAGTTGCGACTATGGTAATACTTTTGAAGACGTTGGAAATTATCGAATAAACTTAGCCGGATATAGAGAATTAGCGGACGACTTTTGTTATTGTGTTGTTAATTTAGAAAGTATTAATCTATCAATGTTATTGAAAAATAATGAGGATAAGGTTGTAAATTTATCTGAATCGGTTACAGTTGAAGAAACTGAATTACCAGCATTAACAGAAAACACTATGCAAATGCACAGTAAAGCTATTGTATTGACTGATGAATGGTCACAAGTACAAGAAAGTGGTTTTAGTGGTTCAATAGCTAATGTTAATAATTATGCTTTTATACCTTTAACATTATTAATAAATGATAGTGGGAACGGTTATAATGTTGGATTTAATACTTCAGTTTATAGTTCATTATCTAGTATTGATAAATTTTACAATACCAACTTTACAAGTGGTGATTTTGTATTAAATATTTTATTTTCATTTGATTTTAATATTAATGTTATTTCAGGTTCAGGACTTACAACTAGAAAAGTTTATTTGTATTATTCTGTAAACTCAACTGAATATATTTTACAAGAGTTATTTGATATGAATAGCAATGGAACTTTTATTTATTCATTTACAGATATTTCATTTAATGAAAATTTAGTATTAAATACAAGTGATGAATTAAAATTATTTTTAAAAATAGTCACAACAGGTGGCAGTCCTGTAAGTGGTGTGATTAATGCAGATTTTAATATAACTAAGTCAGAAGTTAATCTAACATCAAATACAACAACCGACTCAAGCACCGCCAAAACATACCTAATACATGAATCTATGGAACGTGTTACCCAAGTAGTAACAAACCAATTAGATATATTTGAAAGTGATTATTTTGGGCGTAAAGATTTAGGGTATGATGCGAATGGTTGCGGTTCGTTTACTGCAATTACCAACGGTTTTAATATTCGTGATTTTGATAAGCCAGTTAATTTAACTTTAAAAGATACTTTCAATTCATTATCGGCAATTCATGCTTTAGGTTTAGGAATTGAAAATAATAAAATAAGAGTTGAGGATTTAGACTATTTCTATGATATAGAAACAGAATTAGCTTCATTTACATTTGTTAAGCCATTAAGTAAAGAAGTAAACGAATCACTTATTTACAATACTTTAACTATTGGATTTGATAAATATGGAACTGAGGAGGGAACGGATAAAAACAATACATTAGATGGTTTTGCTACTCAACACATTTATAATTTACCAATTACAACAGTAAAAAATGAACTAAAAAAAGTAAGTACATTTATTGCAGACCATTACGCAATAGAATTTACACGTAGGCAACAATATCTAACAACATCAACAAATAGTTGGAAATTTGATGAAAACAACTTTATTATTTGTACTAAACGTACAGAAGTTGATGGAATAGCTACTGAATTAAATTATCCTGAAAAGAATGAAAACTTTGCAGTAATTAATAATTGCTTAAGTCCTGAAACAGGTTATAATTTAAGATTAACACCAACTAGAATGTTACTTAAATGGAATGCTTATTTTGCTGGTGCTTATTCTAAAATAGCTGGTACAAGTGCTAAGTTTGGGAGTGGTATTTCTAACTATTTATATGAATCTCAATTAAATGGATTTTGCAAAGAAAGATATAACAATCAATTACTTATTGAGAATCAAAACTTAGCATTTGATGATGCAAAAAATGAAGCTAACACAGTTTTATTTGATCCTATATTTATTCGTTTTAAAGCACCATTAAAAAGAAGCCTTTATAATTCAATTGCTTTAAGTCCTTACGGTGTTATTAATGTTGGTTATGGTAGCACAGTAACCGATAAAGGATTTATTAAAAATATAACTTACAAACCAAATGAAGGATTAGCAGAATTTGAATTACTTAAAGCTTATGTTAATAATGCTGAATGTGATATGATTTATGTAGAAACTCCTTATGTTGAATGTGAATACGTAGAATAATGGCTTTATACATCAGTAAATCAAATCCTTGTAAGTTTATAGTAGCTAGTTTAAATACTAGCTTAATTTCTGTTAATCCGATTGGAACGTCAGAAAACGGAACTATTACGGTAGTAGTTACAGGTGGAACTAAGCCATATCTATACTCAATTAATAGAGGTACACAACAAGCAAGTAACCAATTTACAGGATTAGGACAAGGTAATTACTTAATACAAGTAGTTGATAACTTTGGTGCTATTGGTTACGCAAGTGTTAAGCTTTACGAAAATGCAGTTTGTGGAGATTATTCAGGCTCAACATTACAAGATATAATTGATTCAAATAAAACATTAGGACAATTTTATAATTGTACTTTAAACGACTTTATATAATATGGCTTTATTGACAAAATGGTTAGGTACTGATTTATGGGGTGCTATTCAAGGTAAAAATGATAATTTAGTAGATGCAGTTAATGAGTTTGGTGGCGGTACAATCGGACAAAGATTAGTAAAATCAAGTAGTACAGATTTTGATGTAGAATATGCAAGCCCTGAGAATATTGGTAAATATACAGGTTCTGCATTTGCATTAAATGGATTTATTGTTGGTGATGCTTATAATTTTACTACTATACATAGTACTTTTGTAGGTAATGCTAATCAAACTGTAAAGATTTATTCTTTAGCTACACCAACAAAGTATTTAATTGCACAACTTGAAAGTGGTACAACACCAACTAATTTAGTAGGTAGAATCCAATTTAATAGTGATAATTCAGATACTACAAGTTTATCTGATTGGATAATTGTACCGTATAACTATGAGTTAGGTGTATTTAATACAGATGTACAAACTACATTTGTAGCTAATCAGTTATTTAGTGCTTTAACATTAACAAATTGTACTTTAGATAATTACAATGTAAATTGTTTTAAAGAAGGTAATAAAATTACTGTTAATGGTAAATTAGATATTAACTGTACAGGTTCTTCACCAAAAGCAAACTTTACATTAACNGATAAATANCTTATTTTAAATGGTAACACTTATGATTTTACTTTTAATAGTTCTGCTAGGTTAATAGCTAGTTCAGTTCATTCAAGTATTACATCTATTTGCGATAATATTTCAGTTGGTTCGAGTAGTGAATCATTATTAGGATTTAGAACTACAAGTACAGTTGCAAGTGGTAACTTTATAGGTTTTACATTTTCATTTAGTTACATAGCTAAAAATTATTCTGTATAATGGCTGATACTTTATATCCATTTACTAAAATAATAGGAGTTGAAAAACCTATTTATTTACAAAAGTATCCTACATGGGGTACTTTTGTAACACAAGTGCAATATAATGGAGTGAGTACGCCTTATTTAGGTTTTTTTGATGAAGATAATAATGTAATTTATGAGTTATTAGGCACTTCAATGGGTAGTAATTTATATAAATGGAGTTTTGATTTATCTATTTATACCAACCTATATGATAAATGTTTACATACTTATATTTATACTAATCAACAAAATATAGTTGATAACTTACCTATTGATGTTATTGCTGAATCTGAATTGTTACAAGTAAGTTCAAAGTATAACGATGAAGTATTGCAATTTCAATATACTAACAATGAAGTATTTGACACTGTTTCTTATTCAGGATATACTGGTTATGCTTATATTTCTGCACAGTTAGGACAAGATTATTCTTTTGAAGAAAATACTACGGTGTACGAACAAAGCAACGGTGTAATGCAAAAACTATCTTCAAGATTAAAAGATAAAAGAAAGTTACTTACTGAGTATATGCCAAAGTTTCAGCATGAAAAACTAAGTTTAATTTTAATGCAAGATAATATATCTATCAATGGAGAATCATTTGTTAAAAATAACGAATATACTATTAATGCCATTAACAGATATGCACTTAGTCAAGGTAGCACATTACTAAACTATTCAATTTATAATTTCGTTAATTCGAATTGTTTATAAACTAATAACAAACCATAATATTATGAGTATTTACACAGATTGCCAAGCCATACCAGACTATATTAATGATGACTGTGGCGACATTGAAAACGGTAGAGTAAGACATCTTATTCTTAAGAAAAAAACTGCAACTATCACAGACCCTTCTAATGCTTCTCAATGGGATGCTTTAATTGCTTCAGGTGATGCCTTAGTAATTAAAAATATTAAAGGTGCTTACGATGGTGGTGTAATTGTTGAAAATGATGGTTTTGGAGATGCATCAAGCCAATTTACAGGTAGAAATCATACTTTGACTTATATGGATTACACCGTAAAATCAAATGTAAGTTTCTATAATGAGTTCGCAAAAGCATCAAATAACTATAACGTTTATTTTGCTACTGAATCATTAATTTGGGGACAAACTAAGGGCATTCAAATTTACTCTACATTGCCAATTACTAACAACTTACAAGAGGGTATCAACTTTAATGTAACTGTTAAATGGGCTGAAATTGATATGCCAACACCTTATACTATCCCTGCTGGTATCTTTACAGTATAATTTATTTTCCTTAAAAACTAACTATTAAATGGAAAATAAAGGTATTGTAATTGTTGCTTTAGGGCATGACAATTATAGAAGAATGGCTTTAAATTTAGCATTGAGTATTAGGGTTTCAAATCCTAATACTCAAATTGCTTTAATTTGTAGCGAAGGAATGAAAGAAAGATTTAACTACTTTGAAAATAAGTATTTTAGTCATTTTATTGAAGTAAAAGAAAATGAGTTGTTGGTTAATGGAAAACGTGAATATCCATTAATTAAAACAATGATTTATGAGTTAAGTCCTTTTGATGAAACTATTTACATAGATAGTGATTCTATTTGGGTTAAGAATAAAAAAGTAGATGCTTTATTTGATTTGTATAAAAATCAAAATATAGGGTTTACATTATACCATAGAGATGCTCATTATCCTTTAGATAGTGATAAAAGTAACTTTTGGTTAAAGGAAGGTGAAACAGTAAGAGATTTAAGAAAGTATTTTAAAAAGTTACCTATTGACTCTCATTATTATGAGATACAAAGTAGTTTTTTATATTTCAAAAAATCAAATGAAGCTGAAAAATTCTTTAATAAAGCTAAAGAGTTATTTATTAAGCGTAATTTTGGTTTTAGAGATTGGGCTGATAGTATGCCTGATGAGTTTGCTTTTAATTTGGCATTACTCAATTTAAATTTGAGATTTGAGAATCCGTACAAAGAAATATTTTATTATCCAATGAGTGAAAAATTCGACAAAGGTAATAAGGTTGGAGTGAAAGCAACGGAACGTAGATATATTGAAGATAATTATTTTTTCATTTCAATGGCTGGTCACATAATGAATAAGTCTTTAAAAGATTTATACAATGACCATGTTAAATGGAATTATGCACAACATCAAAATGTAAGGAATCCATTTCTATGGATTGACAAAAAAGATTACCTAAAAGAAAGATTTAAATACTAATTTCAATGTTAGAAGTAGGCTCAAAAGGATTTATTGAGAAGTATCTCAAAAAAGAACATGATAAGGATTTAAAAGATATAATGTTAAGTGAATATCACTCGCTAAAACTACATAGCGATGGTAAGGCTGATGAAGCACATCACTTAATGAGAACTTATCAACCTTCTGAGCCTGAGTGGGCAATTCAGTATAAAAAAGATAATTTCAGACCTATAACTAAAGCACCTTTTAATAAGATTAAAAACTCTATTGCTAAAATTCAACGTGCAAGAGATTTAATTATAAATGAAGGGGTAAACAGTCCTAAGGTTAAAGAATCTGAAACATTATACAAATATGCTTTTGAGAAACTGCCTAAATTTAACTCTTTAACTCAATGGTTCTTTAATTATCAAATTAAGAATTACTTAACTGATAGTAATGGAATTATTGTAATAGCACCAAAGTATATTTTAGATGATGATTACGAAGAGGAATATCAAAACATACCTACAACCGAATATTTACAACCTATACCATATTACTTTAACATTAAAAAAGTATGGTACAATGATAATAATTTACTTATAATTAGGTACGAAGAAAACTGTTTCTTTATAGTAAATGAAATAGGTTATTATAAAGTAGAATTGATTGATAAAATAAAATCTATTTACAAAACAACTGATTTATATATTCATAATCTAGGTTATACACCTGCAATTGAAAACGGCGGTGTATTAACAACTGAGGACGACGACATTTATTATGAAAGTTGGGTAAATGGTATTATTGCAGATTTTGACCAAGCATTATTAGAAAATATTGATAAAAATGTTACAATAAAACAACATTTATATCCTGAGCGTGTAGAGTTTACTCAAAATGAGTGTACTACTTGTAATGGTACAGGTAGTGTATTAATTCAAAATAGGTTCGGTAAACACGTAAACCAATCTTGCGGTTCTTGTAAAGGTGAAGGTTTTAAAGTAGGTAGTCCTTTTGGAATACACAAAGTAAGACCAGCAATGAATGGTGAAGAAAGTTCTATCCCTGACTGGGCGCCTGTTAAGTATATTCAAAAAGATTTAAAGCCTGTTGAGTTTTTAAGTACAGATATTGAAAATCTTATTAAACGTGGATTAAGTTCGGTTAATATGGAGTTTCTTGCTGAAAGTCCATTGCAACAAAGTGGAGTATCTAAAAGCTATGATTACGACCAAACTCATTTATTCTTAGCTAATATTTCAAATGATATATTTGGTAGGTTATTTCCATTCTTATTGAAATGTATTAATGATTTGCGTTATGGTTTAGTTGTTGGTTTAAATAGTGAAGCATTACAATTACAACTACCAAGCATTAATATACCTAACGACTTTGATATACTTACTGCACAAGATATAGAAGCACAAATAGCAAGTGCAACAACTGCTGGTGTTAGTAGTTCTATTATTGAGAGTATGCAAATGGATTACGTATCTAAGAAATACGAGGGTAATGCTAAAGAAATGGCATATCAAAAGAATGTTATTTTATTAGATAGTTTACGTGGAATGAGTTATGATGACATTTTGACTGCAAACTCAATTACACCAATTAATCCATTAACAATAATTATTCATAATTTTATTAACTCATTTGTAGAACGTGCTTTTGTAGAAAATAAAGACTTTGATACGTTTGAATTGAAGCGTAAAAATGAAATTATGATGCAATATGCAAGTGAGTATCAAAACTCATTTAAAAAGCCTACAATAGAAGCAAATCCTAATAATGGCATCTGATAAAACTTTACAAGATTTACACAAGTTACTTGATGAATCGGTTACTAACTTAGAATCAACTATACCTAAAACTCAAAACAAGGTTTTTGATAAATTAGTTTTAGAGGTGTCTAAATTAGAAACTGATTCACTAGGTAACATAAAACCTAATGTAAGTAATTTAAAGAGCCTACAAAAGATAAAAGGTTCTTTAAGTGATATTGTGTTAAGTCCTGAATATGTTAGTAATGTAGGTACTTTTATAAAAACATTTGATACATCAAAAGAACTTATTGATAGCTATTTTTTTGAGTTAGTAGATACATTTGATAATAAGAAAGCTTTATTTAATGAAATATTAACTAATTCAGTTGCAGTAACAGAAGAAAGTTTGTTAGGTGCTGGTATTACAAGTGATATTATAACACCTGTAACAGATTATTTAAGTAAGTCGGTTACTCAAGGGCAAAACCTTACTGAATTAATAGAAGAATTATCTATTAAAATCAAAGGTGATGAAACAAATTTAGGTTATATTCAAAAGAATGTAAAACAGATTGCAACGGATTCGATAAATCAATATTCAGCAAACTATACAGAAGCTATTTCAGATGANTTAGATTTTGAATATTTTTTATATTCAGGTGCNAATAAAACTACTTCAAGATGTTTNTGTTTNGAACGTGAAGGTAAATATTTCCATAAAAAAGAAATAGAATATTGGGGTNCTACACCTTCATTATGGAATANTTGTAAAACGAAAAAACATAAAGGTGGAGGTCGTATTCAGGGAACAGATAAAAAAACAATATTCACTTACAGGGGTGGTTATCAATGTAATCATTTGATAATGCCTGTAAGTGAATTAGTTGTACCTAAAGATGTTATTGAAAGAAATAGTTAAATTTTAATAAAATAAATAACAAATAAAGTAATTAATTTTAACGCTCCTAATAATAAAGAAAGCCCACACAATAATATAACTATCGAAAATAAAATCATAAAGCAATGACACGCAAATATTAATACTAATTCTAAATAATTTGATTCACTTACTTTAGCATCAATTATTCCTTTGTATAAGTTTTTAAAATTATACATAATTAATCTTTACTTAACCCCCAAACTAAAGCAACTACCCAACCAATAAAAGTCCAACCTAAAAAAAGGTTTAACATTGCTATTGAGTTAAAGTTTTTCTTATCACTTGCACAAAATGTAG
>JGI25908J49247_10000128_pt1 | contig 20470 bp, 21 predicted proteins | sample LauGreSpBDMM15SD_2_FD_49247 | JGI IMG/M metagenome (IMG submission 49247) | reverse complement strand
ATTTAACTAAAGGTAAGAGCATTCGAAAAAAAAGGACTTTACTATAAAAGTATTACTTTTTTATCATTATTGCTCCCAAGTCGCTTTTTATATCGAACCAAATTACCAAAAACCTCGAATCTCTATCCGAGTTAAGTGACTACATATCAGAAGGTTACAATCAAAATATTTTAAATAAATCTATTTAAGATCTGGACGTGAAAAAAACAGGTTTTAAATAAATCTATTTGTTTTTCTTCTCCCAGATCCAACGCTAAAATCAATATAATATGGCAAGAGTTGGAATCTATTCCCGCAACAATAACGTACCACCTTCGTGGAACAATGTCAATGAACAAATCCTGGATGGGCTCAAATGGATGTACCTGTGTGAGTTCGATAGTTACACTTCGTATAGTGAGCTAGTTGAAGACGAGTTCGGTGACATGTCTGAAAGAATCGAGCTTAATAGGCTTCTTTACGATGCGGAGAACGGCAACATAGATGCCGTCTTTGTAAGTGATATTAAAATCTTCTCACCAATAACAATTAAAGCCTTGCAAACAATCATTTCGATACAAGACCTTGGAATTAACGTGTATCACACCAATGGTTACTTTGATGCCAATGATGTAAATGTGAAAATCTTTAAAAAGCAGTTCGAGGATAATTGGAAGAGAATACATGAAATAACAAAAGACATGGATTTGGGTGGTTAATGGTTAGTAAGGAAATCCCATCTTTTGGTGGGGTTTCTACCACCCAAAATTTACCAAACGACCGTTAGAGAAATTTTTAAATACAAAATATCATGAAAAAAATCATTGCATATTATCGATCCTCAACAAAAGAACAGCACTATTCCATTGATGTACAAAGAGCCCAAATGCAAGAATATATAAATAAAAATGGCTTTGAACTTGTAGCTGAATACCATGAACATCATAGCGGAAAGGATAAATCAAGAATACAACTTGCAAGCGCTATTAAACAATGTGTAAATGCTGGGTGTACACTTGCTTTTACTAAGCTTGATAGATTGTCCAGACAAGCTTCCCATTTATACCAAATAAGGGACTCAGGACTTGATCTTATATGTCTCGATATGCCAGAATTGAATACGCTTACCTTCGGTATATTCGCTACAATTGCGCAGCATGAAAGAGAGCTAATAAGTCAAAGAACATCATCTGCATTACAGGTAATTCGACAATTTAAAAAATTGGGTAATCCTAACGGTTGGACGAATAACAAAGAGAAAGCACAAATAGCGAGAGGAGCGAGAAGAGCCGAATGGTTACTATCTAATGATGTCATAAAAGTAAAAAATATTATCCAATTAATGAATAAAGATGAGGGTGTATCGCTTAGTGAGATAGCGCGGAATTTAAACATGCACGGGATCAAAACACAACGAGGTGGTATATGGTACCCGAATCAGGTTAAAATTTTAGTAAACCAAATTGAAAAATAAAATGAAAGAAAAGCTAATTGAAAATCTGAACTACCGAAGATACTTGTTGCAAAATTTAATTTTCAAGCTTAAAGAAAAGGTAAGCGCAACTAAAAACAGATTACATAACGATATGGAAAAATTGACAACCTATGAGAACGCTCTTGTAATTGTGAATCGACAAATCATACGAACAGTAAAACGTGGTGTAATACCAAAGGTTCAAATAATTGAATACAAAGACGAGTTCGAGAAATTAAAATTTATGCTAAAAATAGATATTGATGAAAGTGGTAAGTCAATTTATAAAGCCATCAACAACTATGAACTTATGTTTTGTAATATTACAGCTGACACGCTGAATGATATAAATATAATTCATCGAATGGAAGAAATAGCATTTCACTATTTAGCCAACCATGTTGATAGTAATTATTTATTTAATGATTATACGGAAGAGGTAGATAAAATATTAGAAGAATTTACAAACGATGATAGAGTAGAGAACCGGCTAGAAAATGCTATGATACGATTTTAAAAATATCTGATTTTATCTTAACCTTCTATTTAATTGGTGAATAGCGCCAACTTTCCCGCGCATAGCGCAGTGGCGGAAATCGAAGCACAAATGTTCAGTTTTTCATAAAAGTTAAATCGAAGAACAAAAGTTGAATTTAGCACTAAACCCGCCATATTGCCAAACCGATGTTAGCGGGTCGTTGTTTATTTGTTTTGTTCTCCAAGTTTTTCTATTCTATTAATCCAATTCTGTCTGTACGTATCTTTTGAAAGTCGAATAGGTCCAATTGATGTTACTCCTACAGGGTTTATGCCGCAAAACTGTAAAGTTAATTTTTTCACTGCATTGTTACTTGGTTGCCGATAAACAAGCCAATAATACCAAGCCGGCTGGTCAAGTGTTGAAATTATTCTTGCGGTTTTGTTTTTCAGTAACTTGTCCCACCAAACAGAATTTTCTCGTTTCTGAAACGCAAATCCTGGCAAAAATACTCTGTCGAAAAAGCCTTTCATAATTGCAGGAATTGACCCCCACCAAACAGGATATACAAGAACTAAATGGTCTGCCCATTTTATTTTTTCTTGAGCATCTAATAGGTCTGGTTCAAGTTCAGTTCGTTTTCTATATCCAAATTGTAAATTAGGATTAAAATTCAAATCTCTTATAATGATTTCTTTAACTTCAGAGCCTGATTTTAATGCTCCTTTTTTGTATGCTTCAGCCAGCCCAAAGTTGAAGCTTTCTCTGTCGGGATGTCCATTGATGATTATTATTTTCTTCATTATCTTGTCATTATTTATATTTCTGGGTATCGTTACAATGCCCGCTAACGTTTTCGGGCTTGGCGAAGGTGGCGATTTTCACCACAAAGGTTGATGCGGAGAACCAAACTTTGATTAACCACAAATGTGTCTGCGGAGCACTGAACCGCCACTTTTGCCAAACCCGTGTTATGTGCCGTTTTTCTTATTTCGCCAAGAAGTCATTTATAATTTTAAGTGTTTCATTTGGTTGTTCCTCATGTGGTGTATGCCCACAGTTTCGCATAATCGTCAAATCCGATGTTTTGATTTTTGCCGCATAAATTTCAGCATATTTTACATTCAAATAATTGTCTTTGTCGCCCCAAATGATTTTTACCGGAATAGTTAAGTTTCCCATTTGTCTCTCGGTAATTTTCCAATCACAATGCCGTTTTATTTTGTAAGTGGCTCTCTGATTTTGCTTTATTTGTAAAGGCTTGTAAGTTTCTTCGATGAGTACACTATCTACAAATGATTGATTTACATATACTTTCTCGTATGCTTTTCTTACAGCATTTTTAGTTACCATTTTTGATGCTAATTCACCAAGTAATGGATATTTCAAAATCTCCCATTCAAAAACATCTTTTACATCAAGACCCGATGGGTCGATAAGTATTAGTTTTTTAACTTTGTCAGGGAATTTCTCTGCATAATACAAAGCCCAACCACCACCCCAAGAGTTGCCGATAATGTTTATTTTGTCAATTTTAAAATGAGTAACAAATAAATCAATGAAACTCGCAAAGTCATCCAAATTATATTCTGGTTCATCTTTGGCAACTGTATAGCCGTGTCCTGGCATATCAAAAGCATAAACTGTGTGGTTTAGCGAAAGGCTATCAATAATGTTTCGCCAGCTATACATCCAAGTTCCACCTCCGTGAATTAAGAAAATAGGGTCACCTTTCCCCTTTATTAAGTAGTGAATTTTATAATTGCCAAGTTCAATGAATTTTGTATCAAATTGCTTACTGAAGTCGCTTGGGTTTGAAGTCGCATTTCCGCAAGATGAAGTCAAGATTATTGTCAAAAAAAGTAAAAATTGTCTTTGCATTTTAGATTATTCTGGATTTATAAAATGGCACATAACGTTTTGCGTGTATGAGACGTAGCGGATTAAAAAGCACTTCACTATCAGTTTTGCACAAAGATAAATAAAAGCACAGACCTTCGAATTACCACTTCACCCGCTATTTCTCATACACGCTGTTAGGTGCTGGCGTTATGGTCTTTATATTCTTCCACCTGCTCCAACAGTTCCATAGATTTCATTAATGGTGTCCATTCTTTTCCACTAAAAATAAGTTGAAACCATTTCTTATTTCTGTTCTCATATTTAATGTTGAAGAATAGCCAAATAGCAATCACAATAAATGAAAGTGTAAAAAACAAAGTCATTATCCATTGCAAAATACCCCAATCTGTTAGCATAGTTTCGTTCCACCAAAAAGTTGTCCAAACAGGAAGCTGAAGAAATAGAAGACGAGTTACCCAAAGCGTTGATATTTTTAGGTTTGACAATTTCTCTTGTGTCCTAATAATCGGTTCTGTTATATCTATTTGGTAAATAGTGATAAGCTGATAAAGGTAAATATATAATGAAATGGCGGTCAGCCCTACTTGTATTGAAGCCGAAAACAGAAAGAACTTATTCGCATCATTAAATGAGTTTAAATAAATTGAGCTCAAAGCAATTCCCCCAATACCAACCCATAAAATACCAACAAATAGAGCAAAAACTTTAATTGGTTTCATTGAGCCTAAAATGCTATAAATCTTTACACGGGCTATCTCTTCGGTGTTTTTCTTGTCGATTACAAAGCTCTTTTCCAATTTATCATTGGTAGTTTGCCAAAGTTTTTTTATTTCTAGTTCGTCCATTGCTTTAAGATTTTAATTGTGAGAATCGTGTCTTTAATTTGTCTTTGATACGTCCTATTTTCGTTCCTACATTGCTTACCGAAATTCCTAATATCTCAGCAATTTCAGTGTGGCTTTTGTCTTCCAAATACAAAATCATCAATGCTTTGTCTATCTCTTTTAGTTCGCTGATAAATTGGTCCAATAAATACAACTGTCTTTCATTTTCCGATTTGTCTTCGACTGGGGTTTCTATCAATTGCTCAGTCAGCTCGGTATATTTATTTGCTCTTGTTGTATTTTTTCGATAAAACGAAATGGCAACATTCAACGAAATGCGATAGAACCAAGTAGAAATTTTGAACTGATTATTGTAGCGGTGTATGGAAAGCCAAACCTGTATCATCATTTCCTGAATGAGGTCTTGCCTATCGTCTTCATTTGGACAATATGCGCGGGCAACCTTGTGCAAAATACCTTTATGTTGCTCAATGATATTTTGAAAATGCTGCTTTTGCTCTTTCTCGTTCATTTAATTTAACAGGTTTTCAGCCTTTATACCAATTATTCGCACAAGGGTCATAAAAATCACAGTATGAAAGAAAAAAACTTTTTTCTGAAGCTTCTTAGATTGTCAAAGGTCGGTTGTTCAGATTCAGCGCAACTGTCCGACACGCTTGCACCTAACTCCCTTATACCCGAAACAAACCTTCGCATATACACCCAATTTCAACGGCAATGGCGAAATTTTGTTTCGTTTTTAGCAGAATGCAATATATTGTTTTTTTCTAAATCATCAGAGGGACTCTTAATTTGTTGTAAGCTTTTTATACCAACATGAGTATATTTCGGTTATTAGATTTTTCTTCTAGATTTTTTTCTATGATTAATTAAATTTTAAAATTAATATAGGAAAACTCCATCTAGCCTAGTACATATTATTGTTCCACTTTTTGCTGACGATTTACATCTTTGACCGGATTTAGGATAGAAAAACCAATCAATAATATCCGTAAAAAGAAAAATTGATGAATACGTTGAAAGGAGTACTATTCTTTAGCCAATTCCACGAACCAGCATTATTAACTAAAATTGCAGTTATCATATACAAAATCAATGATTTTTTAAAAATATTGGCGCTTATTTGATCAAAATTAGATGTTAACGTTTACGCTATTTTCGGCAGTTTCTAAGGACTATTTACACCATAATTATGGGGTTTATAAGGGGTTTCTACGCATTATTAAACTCCAATATCGTTTCATTTAATTGAGCCTTTCGCTGCTCCCAATCACTCATATTCTTATTGAGGATTTGTATAAATTGCTTACCGTGATTACGAATTTTTAGGTGCGCCAGCTCGTGCATAACAACGTAGTCTAAAGCATAATCATCAACCTTAGATAGCTCCAGGTTAAACCAGACTCTCATTACTTCTTGGTTACACGATCCCCATTTGGTTTTCATTTTCTTGATCTTACATTCTTTTGCTTTAACACCAAGCTGGTTTTCCCATTTTTCAATAAATGGGATTAGTCTTGATCTTAATTTTGCTCTCAGCCACGATTCTAGAATTTCCTTTCGCTTTTGGGTGTCATACTCCGCTTTAAGTTGAAGCTGCATGATGGTTTTCTTCAAAACAACAGAATTCTTATTTTTAGGATCCACATTTAGCTTAAGCAAATATCTTTGTCCTTCAAAATAATGACTTTCTCTATTAATGTATAATCTTGGGCTTTGACGTTCCTTATTTTTAAATTTTCGCTGGTTTTTACGAATCCAAGGAATTTTAGAGACAATAAATAATCTTATTTTTTCATTATCAGAAGATAAAGGTGCAGACAATCGCACCCGACCTATCGGTGGATATACACCAAGATGAATATTCTTGATATTCTTTTTTATAACCTCTATCTCTAAATCACCAACATTCACAATACTCATCTAGTAATCACTTTGATTTTTAATAATGTCGAAAATTGAATCGATGTCCTCACTTGGCAAATGATCTTTTAATACATTTATGATCTCTCTCTCCTTTAGCTTATCACCGCGCCAATTATGTTTTTTAGTATATCTGACAGCTTCATCAAGAACCATTGTTAGGTTTTCATCTCCATCCAGATTATCATATAACGCTTGCTTTGCTTTTGTATTAATTGATGTTGGATAGCTTCTGGAATGCTCTGGCTCTGCTACGTTTTTAGCTAATTCTATGATCTCTTGAAGATACTTTTCATAATCTTTCACCTCATTTTTCCTGTCTTCAATCAAAGAATTTAGAACCTCAGCCATGGTATCAAAATACTTTGGATTAGTTGGTCTCTCCTCAATAATAACTTTTCTAAGATTGTGCTCAATTGTTTCAGCAACTGCTTTTTGATCTTTTCTAATCCCTTCAGGTAGATCGTGAACAAAAGCCTCTCCCTTAAGAACTATCAAATTCATTAGAGTCATATCCTCATCGTCAAATGCTGATATTTTGGTACTTTCCTTTGCGTTAATGTATGTATCAATCAAATGGCGCATTGCTGGCTCATATGCTTTGAGATCTATGTAATCCCCGGATGCTAATTTTATTTCATCTCGAATGCTAACAAACTGATTAATTTCTACTTTCAACTTATCAGCATCAGTAGCGGAATAACCACATTGATTTAATTCATTTGCAATGTTAGCGAAGGCCCTAACAATGGCTGCAACACATTTATAGAAGCTTAATCTTCTTTGCTCGTTGTCATTTAGGTCTTGACTATTACTTGTGTCACCACAAAAAAACTTTATAAATTCTGGTGTTCTTTTAGGCGGCTCAACTGGTTCGATCATTCTTCGACCTTGCTCTAAAAGATCTTCTAATTCATCTTTAGCTTCCTTGAATCTATTTTTTAATAATCCTTGAATATCGCTTTTATCATACTTTTCAAAAGCACCAGAAGTATACTCCTCCATCGCCCTTTTTATGTTACCAAATAGATCTTTATAATCAACTATGTAGCCATAAGTCTTGTCTTCTGCCTCCAATCTATTAACTCTGCAAATAGCTTGAAATAATCCATGGTCTTGTAACGACTTGTCAATATATAGGTAGGTAGCTGTTGGTGCATCAAAGCCAGTTAATAGCTTATCAACCACTATTAACAACTTCATTTGAGCTGGATATTTTTTAAAGGTCTCTTTAGTGTCTTTATCGAATTGTTCTATTGTTTTCGTCCCCAACATTTTCACGTAGGTTTCGTACTTCATTACATTTTCTGTTTCTTGCTCCTCTCCAGTAGTTTCTCCTTTTGTATCTGCAATATGAGGTGAATAAGAAGTCACAATAGCGCACTTCAATAATCCTTTGCGTTGAAATATTTCATAGTACCTACATGCCTCATAGATTGAACTTGCTACCAACATTGCATTACCACGACCATTCATTAAACGGTCTTTTGTCTCAAAGTCAAATATAATATCGTTGGCTATTTTTTCTAATCGATCACTACTAGAGAATACTTTTTGAAGAGTACCCCAGCGTTGCTTTAAACGCATTTTTGCCACATTGGTCAATCCACTTGTTTTTGTTTCAAACCATTGGTTGATTTTGTCTTCAGAATGAATAGCTTGTTCTACATCTCTTGCTTCATACCGCAAGTCTAACACCACCTTATCTCGTACAGCTTCATCAAATTTATAGGTATGAATAAACGTGCCAAATATCTCCATGGATGTTTGCTTATCCTTCGATAAAAGCGGTGTACCCGTAAAACCAATGAATACCGCATTTGGTATAATGGCTTTCATTGCTTTGTGAAGCTCACCAGATTGAGTTCTGTGACATTCATCAATGTAAACGTAGATATCTCCCTTAGCTGAATACCCAGGAGGCAAACTATTTTTTATCTGCTCTAAATAATCATCAAAAGCTTCATCTTCATTGTTTCTTCTTCCAAACTTGTGGATCAATGAACACATCAACCACGGTGAAGTAGAGTTCAACATATCAATTAAACCAATTCCATTTTTGGCTCGAATAATTTGTTCCTCAACACCTTGAAAAACACCTTCAATTTGACCATCTAATTCTTCACGGTCAGTTATTATAAGAACACGTGAGTTGGTGATGTTTTCTCTTATCCACTTCGCCAGTAACACCATGGTAATAGATTTACCAGATCCTTGTGTGTGCCAAATAATCCCACCCTCACGATTGCGAACTTTTAATTGTGCAGCCTTTATGCCAAAATATTGATTTGGTCGAGGAAGCTTCTTTTTCCCAGCATCAAAAATGATAAAATCATGCAGCAGCTCAATTATTCTTTCTTTGTTACACAGTAATTCAAGTTGTGCATCCAGTGGGTAGTCATGTTGGTTAGTTTGTTCAGTCCATCGTAGATATTCTTTCTCCGGTGTTTCAATGGTACCATAACGTAAGTATTCAGTGTCGTTACCAGCGAATAAAAACTGGGTGGTGGTGAAAAAATATCTAATGAAATTGGAGTGCTGGTTGTCCAAGTTTTGACGAATGCCTTCACTAACTGATACTTTAGATCTTTTTAGTTCAATTACACTCAACGCGATACCATTGATGTATATAACGATGTCTGGTCTTTTATCATGAACACCTTTTACAGTTACCTCTTCTGCAACTGCAAAGTGATTATTTGTTGGATTTTTAAAATCAAATAAGAAAACTGTTTGAGTAGATGTGCCAGCTTCCATTTTTACAGGAACGCCATAGCGGATCATCGAATAAACATCTTTATTTACTTCATATAGAGATCTTGAAGAATCAGATGCTGTTTTTATTAATAAGTCTATTGCTCTGTTTGCTAAGTCGGTTTCATAACCCATAGTTTTGGTCAAAAAAGGGAATAAATAATCCCTTTCAACATTACTGTTGTTTTCTCTATCAGACCATTCACCCAAATAATCATAACCCAGCACATTCTTGAAGAATTTTACCACACGGTTATGAGTAATGCGTTCAATTTCACCAACTCCAGGCATAACTAGTTATTTAATTAGTTTAAAACTTATCTGGTACTTGAAGAATTCAATGTTCCTTGTAACTACCAAAGCTCTTTTAATTCTAAGGTCATTATCAGACCCAATAATCACTCCTTTTACAACTTGGCTAGGTTCTGCTAGTTCCTCTTGAACATAGCCCATATAACGCTGAATTTGACCTACAACAACATCGCTCACCCGTCCTCGTTTTAGCTCTACTACTAGTAACTCTTTTTTGTCTTTGCTAATCGCCAAGATGTCTATCGGCCCTGTATCACTTGGATATTGCTGACCTACAAGTTGACCATCCTCTTCATAGATATCATACTGCTTTCCCAATTCTGTATTTTTCCAATTTGCAACCAAGAAATCTTCCAAGTGACGCTCTAAAGCAAATAGACTTGGGTCTTCAATAGTAGAGTCAGTCGAGGTAATCGTTGCAGGTTTATTTCCACCAATTAGAGTTTCGATTTCTCCTGCATACTTGGTGATATCACTAACGGTACCAATTGAACCAGTAGAGTTTCTTAATGATTCACTCATTCTAGTTCTGTCAATAATTATATCAAGCCACTTAACAGAACGCTTATGTGGGAGATTTGTACCGGGTTGATAGTAATAATTTGTTGATACTTCACCAACTAAATAACCACCTGTACCATTAGGACTTAATATTAGATCCCCAATCTTAATTCCTTTTGATATAGTCCATAATGCACCACATGCTAAACCAGCTGATACTTTGCTTTTTTCTGGACGAGGTTTTAGCCAAACAGGAATAAACTTATGATTAAACTCTCTCCAATTATCTGGTAATTGATTGGTTAGATCTTGATTGATATCAAAGTCAGCACCAATGAAATGTCCTTTGAAGCATTCATCAGCATAGACACTTTTTGCACCTAACATGATGCGGTAGTAGTTTCTCATATTAATCTTATTTTACCTGTTAGAAGATTTTGCAACATGCCATCTTTAATAGATTTAGCTTTTTTAAGTTTCTCTTCCAAAGCATGCACTTCTATATCAATATCTGAAAGAATTTGTGCAATTCTTTCTTGCTCAATAATTTTTGGATACGAAATTTTAAAACTTGACAATGCTTCTTTGGTGATTGTTTTTATAATACCTCCAGGAGCTAACTCTTTTTCAATTTCAAAAATTCTCCAAATAGATATCATAAAGAAGAAACTGTTGAATGGGATTTTAAATGATTCAAAAATTAATAAAGTCCTGTCAACATAAGCATCATATTGTGTTAGGGCTATTCTACCTATTGAACCCTGTATTGTTAATATAATTGAGCCCTTTTTTACAAAAACACTCATTTGCTGAGCAGCTTTACTAATATACCTCTTCGTTTCATCTTTTAACCGATTGTTATCATCAACATCAAATACCTGAACAAATGGAAATCCTGATATGTCATCATACCACTTATCTAAACCATATGGTTGAGGAAAACTTCCTCTTCGATAAGTAGCAACTTCTTTTATTGTTTTAGTTTCCCAGCCATCTTTTGGCTTTAACAACTCTTGCATTGCACCTTGTTTGATCTGGCTCTTCTTTTCAATTAATTTTTCTAAGCTGTTGATGTATGAGTCTGTATCTGAAAGTACTTGGGCAATGGCATTTTGTTCAAAACGTGGTGGGAGAATAAAATTGAACGTTGAAAAATCTTTTTGATATAAATGAGTTATTGTAGACCCAGCTGTGATCTTTGACAGGAAGATATCAAAATAGGAAGACATTAGAATATAATAGAAAAACCTCTCATCTATATTTGGATTTTTTGGTCTAACAACAAAAATGCCACTATTTAAAGTAGTTGGATTTGGCAGCTTGTTTACAAATGCTACTTTGCCAATTGTTCCATCTTTTGTGACCAAAACATCATTAACTTTTAATTGTATATTTTTATCTTGTACGTATCTAATTTTTTCTACGTAAACACAGTTGTCCCAATCTATATATCCATCTCTAAAATCAGTACCGGTTACTAAACCGTAATCTCCTGTTGAAAGGTACTCTTCAGTTGTCAATCCTTGCCAACCTATTCTTGCCTTTAATGTAAAGTTGTCTAATAAGTTTTTTACATCCCAATCCATGGGAATTACCCCAACCTCAGCTTGCTTATACCCTTTCTTTATTTCCATGAATAACCCATTTTAGTAAGATGAGCATTTACTTTTTCTTCAAGTAATTTGACATCATTTAAGACGCTTGGGAGAGCTAATTCATAGCGTTCGGCTAATTCCTTAACTCGAAGTGTTAAACGCTGGCTAATGCGCTGCATTTCATTTTTAACACTATGTTCAATAGTGGCTATCCACTTATCTTCAACCACTAATAGTTTTATTTCTTCTACTGTTAAAGATTTATACTTAATTAATAGATGCTTATCTAATCCAGCAGTATATTCTTTTAACTTCTTATTTGCTTCTGATAGTTGCTCATTTAACTTTAGATATAGATTTAAGATATCCACTTCTTCTTTTGCTTCTTTATCTGCTTTAATATCTTTTAAGCGCTTTGCAACGGTTCCTTTGTTCAACTTATCTAATGAGGTAAAATAGCCATCCTCCCCAGAATGTTCCTCTTCTATGGATTCTAGTTCTGATGAGCAAGTGTCTCGTTCTGCTTCAAGATTTTCAATCTCTAATTTCAAATCATTAAAATACCTGGATATCAAAATTGATTTGGGAATCAACTTTCCTTCAAACTCTTTCTTCTCATATTCCACTTCAGTTCCTACTTCCCAACCATCAGAAACAATTAGGTAGGAATCATCTTGCATGGTCTCTAACCAATATACCATTAGATGTTGGTAGAGGTCATACTTATCTATCAATTTTAGGCCGGTAAATGATATCAGCAAATTTTCACTCAATGAGTGGATAAACTCTTTAGGTTTGGTGGTAGTGGTGTCTATTGACTTACAAAAATCAATATTATTAATCTTCCATGCATTGAATATATCTGAGGTTTGTTTAGAGTATGTATGAAATTCTGGATGGCCAAATATGGTTTTCTTGATATCGTCTTTGATAATTTTCAAATCACTAAACCCATCTCTATTACTCTTAATGAATAAATCAGCTTTCATGGATGGATATACATCCCAGTAGCTCTGAAGTGCCTCAATATCTTCATCGGGAATACCGCCATTGAGATGAGCATCAATATTTTGTAGATCTTCTGGTTCAGTATTGTCAATGTATCTTGGGATATTAAGATTATAACCCTTTTCTTCTATCTCAGCCATGGGAACCATTCTGCTGAACTTTGGTATTTCAATGTGATTATTAAATACATCTACAATTTTATGGATATCCTGTTCGCGCAAACGATTCTTATTACCGTCTTTTATAAACCCCTTTGAAGCATCAATAAAAAATATACCCTTCCTAGCAGCTGCATTTTCTTTGTCTAACAGAATAATACAAGCTGGAATCCCTGTACCAAAGAATAGGTTGGCTGGAAGTCCAATGATACCTTTCACATAGCCACGTTTTATGATGCTAGTTCTTATTTGTTGTTCAGAATTTCCTCTAAATAAAACACCGTGAGGAAGAATGACTGCACCCTTACCATTTGATTTTAGGGAAGCAAGGATATGAAGTAAAAATGCATAATCACCATTCTTGTCTGGAGGAGTGCCGTAACCTAAAAATCTTTCATACACATCACTAGAAGGGGTAAAACCATCTGACCAATTCTTTAGCGAAAATGGTGGGTTCGCGACACAGAAGTCAAAGGTTTCAAGCTGACCACGAGTATTTAGAAATTGAGGATTAGATAAAGTAGAATAACCTTTCTCAATTCTAGCTGTTGCATTATTGTGCAAAATCATATTCATTTTTGCAAGGCCAGCTGTAGCCACATCTTTTTCTTGGCCATAAATTGTAACCTGAGAGAGGGCTTCATCTGCAACCTTAAGCAAAAGGGAACCACTTCCGGCCGCACAATCATATATGGTTTGCTCTTGGCTTTTAACTTTATTTATTCCTATCACTTTAGCCATAATTCTACTCACCTCAGATGGTGTATAGAATTGACCTTTACTTTTTCCACTCTCAGTTGCAAAGTGTTTCATTAGAAACTCGTATGCATCACCTAGTATATCATCTCCACCAGCTTTGTTGCTACCAAAATCAAGTTCCGGCTTATTGAATATCTCGATTAGATCAGATAACTTATCAACCATTTCTTTGCCCTTACCCAGCTTATCGCTATCGTTGAAGTCAGCTACATCAATTATCCCCTTTAGGTCATTTTCTTCAGCAATGCGGCCAACAATTTGTTTGTTGATCTTGTCACCAATATCAGCCTTTCCCTTTAGCAGCAGCATATCATCGAAAGAAGATCCTTCTGGTACAAAAATTAAGGATCTAGGGTCTGCTTTAGCTTTATCAGATACGTATTTTATGAACAATATCACCAACACATAATCCTTGTATTGTGAACTATCCATACCACCTCTTAATTTGTTACATGATTCCCAAATACTCGAATAGAGCTGACTTTTTTTAACTGCCATTATCTGTTATTTTCTTCTATTATTAAATCCGAAATTTTAACCTTTAGAATCTTTGCAATTGAAGCAAGTGTCTTTAAACTTGGTTCATTTTTCTTCTGACACCAATTATTAACACTAACGACACTCACACCAAGCTCCCCAGAAAGCCAAACTTGGGTTAGGTTCTTTTTTTCTAGAATTTCTTTTAATCTCAACATATTGATTAATTCTAATACAAATTAAAGTAATTTTTTAAGACAACAGAGAAATTATGGTAAAACTTAAAAAGGTATTAAACGCCTAAAAAGCTTTTATTCTTGATTAATCAATAATATTTTCTTGATATCCTAAAAACTTTCAGAGAAAATGGCTGCAGATTTTTTTTAGCAAAAAAATTTATTTATTCTAGATAAAAACGGAAAAAATGAAAGTAGCTATCCCTGCAACCATTGATCTAGCTAAACTGCTAAAAGATCAGGGTTTGTCTAAAACGAGAATGAAATCAATGAGAGATAAAATTCATTATTTTTTATCTCTTTTAACAAGAACTAATGACAATGCTAAATTTCTATTGGATGATGCAAATTATAAAAAATTATGCTCTACTATTTTAAAAAATTTACTTGGCAATGCGGACTATTATGAAGTAAGAAAAATTCTTGAATCAAGCGATGATCCTATCCTTGAAAAAAATAATAAATGGAAAAATTCTAATACTAAAAAAAATACCAAAGACAAAAACTCTAATGATGATGAAGGATATTGCCAAGGATATAGGATCATTGCAAAACATGATACAGGTAACATCAAGTATGTTAGAATAAATAAAACTTTATCAGATAGAATAATAGAGAGCTCAAGAAGTGATATATCAAAATCATATTCATTTTTAACAAACCAATTTAAAATGCACAAAGTAACTCTAGACCAAAGAGCTTATGTGTACTTGGCAAAATATTATAAAGAATTAAAGCTGTTAACAGGAGATAACCAATACCAAATAAAAGTATTAAAAAACCACATTGGTAGATGGTTATATTATATAAGTAAAATAAATAAAAATGATTTATGGTACAGTGTATCAAACGAGAACCATAGATTAAGTTCAACTTTCACCAGTATTCCCAAGGAATTAAGAATGTTTATATTAATAAATGATAAACCATTAGAAATGATAGATATTAAATCTAGTCAACCCTATATATTATCAACAATAATAAAAACTAGATTCTTCTTAGAAAATAAGGTTGGTTATAATCTTAAAACTATACACCTAAATGCTTATAAAAAGATATTATCAATAATCAACACATCACGTTATTTATTCACTAATAATCCTGTAATTCCATCAACATCTCCATACAAACAATCAATAACGCGCTCGTCATTATATATGTGGTGTGAATTTTTAAGTGAAAATGAGGCTCAAAGTCTTACTGAATATGCATTATATCCATTTAAAATGGATTTTTATATGGATATAATAGATAAAAGTTTGACTAATTTCGATGACCAAAGCAATGAAAATAAGCGTGTTTTAAGGGAAAAACTCAAAGGGGTAATGATGTTTATCCTTTTTGATGACAACTTCATGAATAGGAATAATAATCTATATATGAAGCTGTTCAAAAAAATTTATCCTGGTGTAAATGCATGGATAGAAAAAATGCATGGAATGATTGGGAAAAAGGAGTTTTCTTACATTCTGCAAAGAACCGAGAGTTATCTATTATTGAATAACGTTTGCAGAGAATTTCACTTAAAACACAACATGGCGCCAATTTTTACTATTCACGACGGCTTATATACTACCAAAGAATATATTGACGAATTAACCTCTATTGCAAATACAATTCTTACAAATTTAATTGGTTCAACACCTGGAATAAAGCATACATATGAGACTATTACAACAGATCCTGAAACAGATGTTATCATGGAAAGATGGAAAAAAATTAAAGTAGTAGACTCGAAAAAAATGTTTTCAAAAATCGAGCATACAATCCTAGATAACAATATTAAAATGGCTGAAGAATTCTTAAAAAACTATAGCTATCTGATGTAAGAAGGAGAAGTTTCTTGATTTTGGAGAAATTTTTGGGGAAATTTTTTTTCCGGAAAATATTTTTTTTTCAACTCTGAGGGAAGTTTATTTGCTTGATAATCAGTATAATGAGAGGGATACCGTGGGCGAACCTCCGGGAGGAGGCTCCTCATCAGATTGAAAAAGTTTATTATTTTAAAAAATTGTATTGTGTTATGAAAATAGTTCACTACTTTTGCTGTGCCAATGAAAAATAAAACAAATCGTACCGTTAAAGGGAATCCAACTGCCCAAAGAAAAATTGAATCTCTCTATGGTAATAATAGAAGGATCCAAGAAATCTTAGCAGATGATGATTTTGGTATAGATATCAAAGACTCTCCCATCAAAAGAGGACTTATAAAGGAACATGATCAACTTATCAATAAATTAAGTTGGGACACTAACAAACCATTGGATTCAATAATTGAAAAACTAGTAGAACCAACATATAAGGAATTGAACAAATACTTTGATGACCGGCTTTTACAGATTTTACGTTTAAGACTAATTATCAGACCTGAGATTCAAAAGTCAATACAAACTCATACAATAACTAACCACAAATATCTAGTAATGAAGATTATTTGGCTTGATGACAAAATGAAAAAATATGTAAAATTTTCTTTAAGTCTGGGTCGAGTAGATCAAATAGGAGATGCTCTTGAGTACACTATACCTGAGATTAACAACGCAAGAATAGAGCTTGAATTAAAGATAGAACATCTTTACTCGTCAATTTACGGGTAATATTTTTTTATCAGTAAAGTGAACAAAAAAAAGCACACTAAACATATATTAAACAAAAACCATAATAAAATGACAATTAAAAAAAAGAAAGTAACTGCTATGGGTATGACCAGAGCACACAGCAGTAATAAAGTAACGGTGCAAAAAAAAGCTCAACCACAAAAAGAAGCAATTAAAAGATATTGTATTGAAAACAATATTGACCTACTAAAAATCATTAGCTATGATACTAATGACTTCGTTCGGAAAGATGAATGGTTGGGCGACCTAATTAAACTTATCGAAATACAAAAATCAAAAATTGACATGATAGTATTCAATTCCTGGGACAGAATCTCAAGAACTGATAGTGGGCATGAATTTAAACTCTTCCTTAATTACTGCAATTCTAAAAACATAAAGATGTGTCAAACAATAAGTAATTAGGTATATTTTTTTAACAAATAAGTGAACATATTATTAAACACAAAACATAAGTATTATGAAATTTAAACACCTTTTATTCGGTTATCTAGAGGATAGATCAAGAACTCAAAAAGAGGAATTAATCATTTCCTTAAAATTCATTGAGAAACAGTTTTTAGCTGGGATTCGAGAATTTTTAGGTGTAACAGTAAATGATTTTGGCTTTCCTCTTTTTGATGATCATCCACCAATTATCAATGGAGAACCAGCAAAATATTTTTTAAACAATTACATCTTTTGGGAACTAATTCATAAAGGACCCATTAACTAAAATCAAATAGATTATGATAACAACAAACCAAGCAGATAGAATCTTGAACCAAAAAGGCTCATCAAGATACTATAAAAGATTAGAAGTGGAAGAGCTACATCGTTTACTCATCCTTTTGGCAGAGATTGAGATAACAAATCTGGGTGACGAATACTTTATTAAAAAACAAGAAATACAAACTAAAGCAGCATAACTATGAATGTAATTGGATACGCACGTGTAAGCACGTCAGATCAAGCTGAAAACGGGTTCAGTTTAAAGCTACAAGAAGATGCCATTGTCAAATATTGCAAGAATAATGGTTATAATCTTATTGAAGTTCATAAGGAAGATTTTTCAGGTAAAAACGATTTTAATCGACCTAAGTGGAACCAAATTATTAATTATATAAAGAAAAACAAAAATACAGTAAATGGTATCGTCTGTTTGCGGTGGGATCGCTTTTCGAGGAATGTAGTAGAGGCATTATTAGAGATAAATGCATTAAAAAAGAAAGGGATTGCAGTTATTACAATTGAAGAAACTATAGATTTTGATGATCCCACTGATAGACTAAGATTGCATATATCATTAAGTTTTGCAGAAATGGAAAGTCATAGAAACTCTAAACGAACTACAGAGGCAACTAGAAGATGTAGGCTCGATGGATGTTGGACCGGGTGTGCCCCATTTGGATATATGAATCATAGAGATTCTTTAAAAAGATCTACATTAAAGATCCACCCAGAAAAAGGCAAAATAGTAAAAGAAATCTTTGAAAAATATGCAACCGGCATTTATACACGTGAAGAACTTCGTAAACAATACACTAAAGTAAAAGGTCTAACAAAAAATAATTTCTTAACGTTATTTAGGAAGGTGGTTTACTGTGGTAAAATTGAAGTACCAGAATTATATGATGATCCAAAGATAATTGTAAGAGGTTTACACCAACCTGTCATTTCTGAGGAATTATACAATAAAGTACAGTCTGTGCTAATTGGTAACGCACGTAAAATGGAATTTGGCAAACCTAAGCTTGACCAATATCCCCTTAAAAATCTTTTTATCTGTTCAGAACATAATAGATTGATTACAGCAAGTGGATCTAAAAGTAGGAACGGAAATATTCATCATTATTACCACTGTTCTCACTCCACTTGTAAAAATAGAATACCTAAGGAAAAACTTGAAAAATATATTGAAGAATTACTTAAATCAGTTGTGGTGCCATCTGAAGTGATTGATTTATATCAATCAATTTTAGAGGACACCCATAAAACAAAGCAAAAGGAATTCATACATGATACCAAAGACCTTGAAAAGAAAATTTTACAGCTTAAAGAAAAAGTAAACAAAATAGATATGGACTTTGCAAATGGTGATATATCAACAATTCAGTTCACTAGAATAACATCTCAATTAGCCGAAGATCTAACATTTCTTAATAGTGAGTTGAATTGCCATAATGATGAAAAAGTTCCATATTCAAAGCTATTAAAGAAAGGGTTTCATTTGATCCCTAATCTGCACGAATACTTTATCAATGGAGATGGTGCAGTAAAAAATAAAATTATTGGTTCGATGTTTAGAGAAAAATTTATTGTTGAAAAAGGGAAAGTTCGAACCGCAGAATGGATAGAAATTGTTAGTGGTATTATGCTGATTAACAATGAGTTAGCAGATAGTGGAAATAAAAAAGCCAGTAAAAATACTGGCCTTTCGATTTTCGCTCCCCCTCCTGGGCTCGAACCAGGGACCCCATGATTAACAGACGAGATTAATCATTTTTCAATAATTTTTCAATGTCATATAGTATTGTATTTCAATAGGTTATAAGATATTCCATTTTTTAAGTGTTCATTTAACAATTCTGTCGCAAACTTTCTTACTTGTTAATTTTCTATTTAATTAAATTCCTTTTCATTTTGTTATACGTTGTGTTCGGCAAATATTGGCTATAACGTTTTGCAGCTACAAGATTTGGCGATTTCGAAGCACAAAACTTCATTTAAATACTGAACCGCCAATTTCTTGTAGGTGCTGTTACCAGCTGTGTTTCCTTGTCAGTCATTTGTCTTGTTACCTTTTCTGCTTTTGTTGATTTCATTCGCAACATTAAGTTCAATGTAAACAAGTCCACAAATAATAGCTATTTCCCCTAAAAAGTATACTATCCCAATAGTTGTAAGTTGAGGGTGATAGAAAATTATAAGACCAATGGTCAAGATGCAATAAAGTAGGTTAGCAATACTAATACCCTTAATAAAAGTTGTCCATTTCGCTTTAATGACAAAAAAACAAGTAGTCGAATAAATACAGAAACAAACTGCAATCACAGCAAGGTAAGTCGATATTCTTTCAGGCATTCCAAAGTATTCGTTGAAATTTCTCAATACTACAAACAATAAAAACGCAGTAGTCAAAGCCCCTATACTGTCTATTAGAAAAAGTTTTTTTGGGTCTGAGCATAATTGTTTTATAATCTTACTTACAGTCTTCATCATATAAATTCCAAATTTTATTTTTGTCAAGCGTATGTATGTCGTGTTAGTTTTTGTGAGGTCTTCTAACATTGCTGGTAACGTTTTAGGGCTTTGCGTTCGGGCGGGTTTCGGAGCACAAAACTGTCAACCTGCACTGAACTTGAATAGAAGCACAACGCTCGAAGTTTGCACATCAGCCCGCCTGACGCAAAACCCATGTTATGCGGTCGTTTTTATTCTAATTTAATCTTTCTTTTCTTTCCCAATTTCAGTTCTGATAAAATGTCAAGTTTTTGGATTNTTGAATTGT
>JGI25908J49247_10000121_pt1 | contig 20884 bp, 22 predicted proteins | sample LauGreSpBDMM15SD_2_FD_49247 | JGI IMG/M metagenome (IMG submission 49247) | reverse complement strand
AGATAAAAACATATATGATTTATGGCGGGACATTAATGTAGTAGAAAAGATTGATTATGAGTTCTCACCATCTACGAATGCGACCCGTGAGAACTTTGTTAAATTGAAAGCACAGACGGATATACAAGACCCCGATGAAAGATTATTTAGAAACTTATTTTTAAACAAGAACTCATATTGCGGTAATATGATAATGATGGGATATAAAGACCCTACAAAATGGAAGACAAACAAATTACAAAACCTCAAACGAGGATTACAACATTACAAATATAAATTAAGTAGAACAACAATCTTAAATGAAGATTACAGAGATGTTATTAAAAAGTATGATAAGGAAGACACCTTATTTTATTTAGACCCGCCTTATTCTCAAAACCATAAATACTGGAACTATGGTTGTCGTGAAATAACAAAAGAAGAATTACGAGATGAGTTGCGTAAGATAAAAGGTAAGTTTATTTTTTCATATAATCACACACCCGAGATAGAAGATTTTTTTAAAGAGTTTAAATATGAAGTAGTGAATACAAAGCATATGGTAAAATCCGTAGGAAGTAAAGATGTAAAAGAGTTAATAGTTTTTAACTTTTAAGTTGTAAATGTTTCAAACTATAATTGACTTGTATTTTATTCATAAGTCCATTATACTTTTCTTCGTCGCCCATCTCTACGGAATGTGCCGAGTTCTTAACAATCTTACGGAAAGAGTTTGTTAATACATACGCTTCCTTGTCTGTGAATAATCTGTTGAAGAACTTATCTATGTTGCCGTTTTCAATAGACTTGTGTTTATTTTGTGAGGCATAAACATATACTTCGTTTTCCATATCTTCACAAATGGAATACTTCAACAACATAGTTTTATTTTTCTTCTTGATGATATGTTCTTCTATGAAGGGTTCGTCCATATCCAAAATGATTGCTCCACCATTAATACCTTTGAACTTGAACTTACTAATGTGCTTACCATCTTTGTCTTTGATGTAATCACCTTGTTCGTCAAAGGCGAGATACGCCCACGATTTCTTTTCAACACAATAGAACTTATAAGAGTGTGCTTGTATTTCTTCCAACTCATCTTCAAATGAACCGAACACCTTACTATGAGGGTCGTATATCAAATGTGTTTTATATCGGGGGTCAATCTTTTCAACATCTTCCCAATGAGGAACAATAACATTTTCTTTGTTAATCCAATCAGTCCATTTTTCCATAGCGGAATATCTAAACTTTGATGCGTCAGTATCGGTATAGACTAAATCTTTTAAACCTATTTTAGAGTAAGAGTTTTCATACATATATCTTTTTGCGTAGTCATAAATCAATACACCGAGAAATATAGGTCGCTGTTGTGCTTCACATATTTTTTCTGCGTCCATCTCATAAGTGATAAAGAGTTTGTTGCCGATTGCGTTAATGAAATTAATAGACTTTGCTTTATCTTGTATCTTTGCGTAGTCATAAGCATTATCAACATCAGTAGTTTTTTCGGTATGTAGTCCTTCAATAACCTTACCCGATAAAGAGTTCATAAGAAGTTTTAATGTTTCACGAAGAGCAGAATTATAACCATCTTTACCTTTTAATGCGTCTTGTTCGTTTTTCTTACCCATCATTTCTAAAAGGAATGAGAACATATCACAACTACGCTTTTTGCTTTCAAATATGAAACCATTTTTAACAACTACATTACAACCATACTTTCGTAAAAGTCCTATGATTACATTACTGACTAAATAATTTTCTAATACTTGTTCGTGTCCCCAATTGTTTTCAATCTCGGTTTTGAATGCGTATATCTTCGGTAGATTTTCTGCTTTAAGATTAGACTGGTCTATATCACAATAATAGAAACCGATTTCATCATCACCACGATAATCATCAACCTCTTCAATTTCACCACACGGATAATATACATTAAGAACCGCCATCACAAAAGGATAAAGCGAACACACATCAGTAGAACCCATACGCTCTAATATCTGTTGAACTCCATTAAACAATTCAACACGCCCCGCAATTTTAGATTTTTGTAAATCACGATAGAAGTCATATTTTAATTTCCCGAACATTCTTTTTTGTCCTCCCTTACCATCATCTTCACGCATAGTTGAGATATGGTCGTTAAACACTTTATAGATTAATGAACCGATTGTAATGGTTGATTTCAAATCTTTTGCGTATTTTGCTGTGGAAGGAATGTCTGCTAATGCTTGTCTATACTTTTGAAACAATACTGCTGTTGCTAATACATCATACTCATTATACTCCCTTAATTCTTCGTTGTTAGTAATGAAGTCCATAAGTTCGTCGTTTTGATGAAGTGATTGAGCGAGTGAATGGTCAAAAGATTTTTTAGCACAACAATTTATTTTAAACGATTTACAATTAGCGTCTAATGAACCGACGAGATGTTTCTTTATATCAAAGCACGAGTGTCTGCCGTTAATGTAGAAGTTGAGTAATTGACTACCATTATAAAATACATTTCCAACTTGAAAGTCTGCTTGTTCGTCAAATTGATTGAACCTCAATAGACCATCTAACAAAAGGAAATTATCAAAATTAGCGTTGTTGAAACCAACAAAGCAATAAGTCATATCTTTTTGTTTGTGTAAGAACCACCGAATAAATTGTGTATTACAATCATAACCCAAAAATGTTTTACAACATCTTTTTCTAATGGCGTTGATTTGATTAATGTCTTTTTTATTATCACACTCTTCCAATAGTTCAATTTCACATTCGTCCAATTCTAAAACGGATAATGAGTAAGGTCGCATACACGAAGAGGCAGTAAAATCAATAATGGTTTCATAATCAAAAATTAAATACTTGAATGCTCCCGTTGATTTGCGGAAGGTATTAATGTTTGCTTGTTTAGGTTGAAATAATATTTTTTCATTCATAATTACTTCACACGACATACTTAATAAAACATTATCTTTAAGACGAGGTTCTTTTGTTTTCAATAAATCAAAGTGTCCTTCAATCTCATCATAAATNATAGTGCCTTTTACATCACCACCTTTATACTCATAAAGATATACTGGAATGAAATCACCGATTAATACACGAGAACANATGCGAAGTTCTTTTCTGCCTTTTTTCTTTTCAACTTGAATGCGTTNTTTATCACCCGCTTCNACTATTTCTTTGAATGCTTTTGTAATCATAAACGAATTACAAAGAATATTATATGGAAGATTGTTTGCTTGAATGTAAGAAGACATTTCTTTAACACTTCGTAATACTGCTTTTTTCTTACCCGTGTATTCGTGTCCTAATGCTTTCAAACATTCATAACCACAATAATTTTCTTTGCTTTCAATTCCTTCATTTTCAAATACGATGGATTGACTTTTTCCATTAACTTGTGCGATTGTTGTTCTGCCGATATGAAATGCGTTTAAAACGAGTTCATATTCGGTCATATCAAAAGGGTCGCTTCCCGTCAATTCACCTTTAACAATTTCATCTACCCTTGCTAAAAAATCTTCTAATGTATCCAAATAATTTGCGTTGATAGATAAACCACGAGGTCTGCCCGTTTGATTACTAATAAAAATTAATGTGATAAAACTAATTCCACCCAATCTTGTTATTTCTTTAACGAGTAGAGGATAGAGTTGTTCTAATGAATTAACACCTTCAACTTCCACAAAATATTTAATATAGAACCCGTGTTTATCAATTACCTTCATATTCGTAATACGAGGTCTTGAAAGTGATGCTTGTTTAATTTGTCTTAACATCGGTGCTACTCTTTGTCTTTGTCCCGCTTGTGTTTGAATATCTCTTGCCCGTCTTGCGATTGAGGCAGAAATTAATGATTGTCTGTATTGAGGTGATGCTTCAAATCTTCTAATAACTTCCCGCTCAATACTATCCTTCCACGATTGAGTGCCTACTTTAATAGGTCTGTTTGTAATGTTTCCTTGTGCTGTTCTTTTCATAGGAACAATCCCTAATGTGTCCGCTACTTTCTTATACTTATTACGCTCTGCGATGTCTGCTAATCCGTATAAGCGTAATGCTTTCCTAAAACGAGGGTTGTTGAATGAACCGCCTAATGTGCGAGGTGCTTGTGCTTTCTTCGGGGGCATAGTTATATATACACTATATAAAGATTTCTTTAAATCAAAATCATACTATATAATTTAATTTTATTACAAAATGAAATTATACTATTATTATTCCTAAATACTTTCAACGACAATATTTCGGGGTCTGCCTCTTCCTCTAAATACAATATTAGGATTTACTTCTAATGCTTTTACTTTCTTATTCTCACGATAAGAGAGGTTATTCTTTGCTGACCTTTCGTTAAACTTATTCTTCCATTCGGCATCTTGCTTTAATTTATTATATAGTTCTCTTTGAGATGCGTTATATGCTTCNCTATTCTTCTCACGATATTTCTGTTGTGCTAATCTATGAGCGTCGGTGTATTTAGTNTTCTTAACTTNCTTAAAGTGTTCGGGTGTGAGTGATACTACTTCCATTCTTATATACTAATAAAAGATTATCTTTATATTACTTTTCGCCTAAATAATTAATTATAAGGGTTTAAATAATGATTTCAAATATTTTAAATTAGTTGAAGCACTATCACTCCATAATGCTATAAACTTATGGAAGTCCCCCAAATAAGTTGCTCCGTCTTGTTTATACTCTAATGCGTAATCACACGCTATACAATACCAACCACATTCATCTTGCCTTATTCCTTGTATCTGTCTATTAGAATATGGTATAGGTTTAAATGGTTTTAAAAACTCGGCAACTTCTTTCGGCATATCTAATCCAAAACTATCAAAATACAAAGCACCGATGCTCTCCTTTTTCTTATTTGTAGTATCTTCTCTATTATCATTATCATAAATCTTAAACATTACCCAATGTGTTCCATCACCATCATCGGCATCTTGTAGGTTAATATAATAACTACCAACCACCCGTTCTTTCGGTATTTTATCTTTGCTAAAAACTCCTATAATAGGAAGTTCTAACTTTCTACAAATCCGCTCTATATCAAAATTAGACAACATCTTAATATAGACCCATATTATAATTTAGTAAGTAAATGACTTTTAACATAAGCAACCTCTTTGCGTTCATCTTTTCCTCTATCCGTTCTACCACCCATAGCATAAAAGACATCTCCTTTTTCAACATCTTCTTTATTTACTTTCCAATAATAAATACCATCTTGAAAGTTCCACGCTAAATAACAATTACGATGTGATTTCAAACAGAACTCAACCTTATTCTTACCTATCATAATATCATTAAAAGAATTGTGATTACATCTTCTCGTTTTTATTTCAACATAAGAATTAGGGGATATAAAATCCATTAATGAGAATGTATTAGTCCTTGCTAATTGATGGTCTATTCTTTCACGAAATAAGGGTAAAGTAGTATCTTCTCCTTGTTGTCCTAATAGAAGGTCGGCAGTTTGTCTTGCGTTCATTTATATAATTACTAAATACTTTCTTTTTAAGTAATTTTCCGCACTATATAATTAATTATATCAATTAAAATAGTCCTCCTCCTCCATACAATCCTCTTCCTCCATATCCGCACGATTGTCCTCCCGCTTGTGAGTAATAAGTAGGAACAAATGGGTTCATAGCGGGGGCAGTAGTAGAAAGATAAGGGGATAAGGTCATTTCTTCACTTGAAGGTCTAACACGAGGGTTAGTGCTAAATGCTGATATAGGGGCATTATCACTTGAAAAATTGCCTAAATCCAATCCGTATGTTCCCTTATTCAATCTTAATGCTTGTTTGTAAGGGGTAGATAGAGTAGCAGATGTAGTTCCACCAGCACCGCCTATCTTACGAGGTCTTCCACGAGGTCGTCCCGTTCCTACCTTATCGGTATATGCCTTTGAGGCGTATTGTTGTGCTACATTTCCAACCATCGCCCCGCTCATTCCCGTAGGGTCGCCCATCGCCATAGACGCTAATGCCGTAGCAATAGGAATACCTTGTTCTATTGCGTGTTTGCCGATTTGTTTGTAAGCAGTCATAGCATCTTTACTTGTGAATGCTTTTGCGGTAGGATTGCCTACATCACGCATAAATGGTTTTGCTATATCTTTCTTAAAACCCTTTTCTATTGTTTTACCCGCTTTCTTAAACCAATCGCCAACAGCATTACCACCCGTTTTTCTCATTCTTAATTCCGCCATATATGCCTTTGCTTCGGGCGAACCCTTAACCATTCTACCACCCATTTTTCTTATACCCTTATCACCACCAATAAGAGGTCTATACATTCCCTTCTGCCCCATCATAGCACCACCATACAAACCGAAACCACTATCACGGGCATAAGTATTTACNGCATCACGAATAGCGGAAGCACTATCGGGATACTCACCCGCTAATGCTCTTTCACCAATTCTACGATATTGAGGAGGCAACTTATCCAATTGTTCGTCTAATGCTTCAACGGCAACCTTTTTAGCGTCAGCAATAATAGATTTCTTACCAGCACTAATGCCCTTTCTATAATCTAATTTAACACCCGCTCGTGTAGGTTCAATACTATCTATGGTTGCTTCACCCGCTTCGCCTAATGCCTTACCTATCATAGCACCCGCCATCGGGTTTCCCATATAAGCACCAATAGCAGTTCCCGCTACAACCGACCCGTGTTTTATTGCTTGTTTTCCAACTTTCTTTGCTCCACTAATAACATCACTCTTATTAATGCCCGTATATTTCTTTAACATTTGAAAAAATCCCGTTCCTTGTTTAATAGTAGTATCTAACTCTTCGGGGGATAATTGAAGACGCATACCCTTTGACTTACGATAAGATGTAAGCATTTTTCTTGCGTTCTGCGGTTTAAGCATAACTACGACATCACCCTTGTCTGCCCCCATTTGAGAATGTTTTACATTAACTCCTAAACCTTGTCCCATTTTCCTAACTTGTGCGGAAGTTAAATGGATTTGATGTGGAATACAATCGCTATGAACCATTTTATAATATATGAATATATAATAAAATATAAAAAAACATCAGTTTTATTTCTGCTAAATTAATTCAACAACATCTAATTCTAATCCTTCACACAAATATCGGTTTTTCTTTCTAAACCTTTTATAATCCTCGCTAATGTTTCTATTATCATTCCAATATTGAATAAGAATAGGTTTTCCATCTTTATTGTAATGAAGGGCAACTTTAATGTTCCTATGTATTTCAATAATTTCTATATTACAACAACTTTTCTTATTACACATTATAATATATTATGAGATAATAAATTATATTATTTGACCCACTTCACCTCGTTTTTCTCTAAACTCTTTAATAGTCTAACTTGTCTTTGAGCGTTTTGTCTTGTAGTATGGTTTGCTTTAATAGCACCATTTTCTTCATTTATAACTTTGTAAAGTTTGCTGTTAAGTATTTTCTTAATAACATACGGCATAGTTAGGTATAATATACACATATAATAATGTTTAGATTTTTTATTCAATTCTCGCACCCGTAGCAATATCAATAACCACACTTCTCTTGAACTCAACGAACACCATTAGATTACACGCAACCAAAGATGAGTTCTGTCCTTGTATCTGTATAGACCTTGAAACACCCGCCTCACTCGGTAGTATTCTCGCACAATTTCCGTAGTAGTATCTGTATCCTCTGCTAAACATATCCTCACTAATAAGACCCGAAGCAAGACCAGTAGTTAATGACCCGTTCAACTGATTAGATGACTTCAACTCTTCGTTAAACTGCTCGTAATCGTAATACTGATTATTCAAAAACAAGTTCATACCACTCACCAAAATATTAAAGTTTGTAAGAGTAATAGGGTCGGGAGTAGCACCCGAAGTTGCGAAAGGAGATAGAAGAGTAGAAGTTCCACCATTAGCAGTTGCCGTAAGGAATGGAACAACCAAAACTGACTGAATATCTGTTATTCCGTTAGAAACTAAAATATTGAAACTATCCCCAGCACCAATAGTGTTAAACTGATACTGAAAGATGTCGTTATATTCTACCTTCTTTGTAGGAGCGAGTTGTAAATATCTCTGTTCCGCCAAAGGGTTCATTTTATATACGGGGGCATACAAACGGCACGAAGATAAGGCAGACTGAAACACACCATCGGGGGATTTGAAAATATTAGTTGTTAGGGTATAAGTATCAGCGGGTAATGGTGCTGAACCTTGACCCGCTTGATAAGAAGCAACCATCATAGGATTTGTAAGACCACCGAGAACAGAAATGTTAGAAGCGGTAATAAGAGGTTGTAGCACTTGAACGCCGTTCGCATCAATAGTTCCAGCAGTAGTAGTAAATTGAAGGGAAGTTTGATTTGTGTTAATGTAAAAACGAATAGTAGAACCCTTCAATAGAGGGCATTTCAAAAAGAAATCACTCAAATCTTTAAGACGAAGTTTCGCCATCACAGACCAACCATATTTGCCGTTAGTTCCATAAGGAATACGATAAGAACGATAAGAAGTAGTTGATGTAGTAGCATCGTTAATAAGTGCTTGTCCTAAACCAACACCCGCCCCGTTAGTGATAGGGTCATAAGCATACCATTCTTGTCTTTCGGCAAAACCCTTATTACAACCATACTGACCTCCAAAAGCACCATTAGGATTTGATACACCCGTAGCAGAAGCACCCGTAGATACACCAGCAGAAGCAGTAGCGATATAGAAAGGCGTATTTGCGGTAATATTAGCACCAGCAACAGCACTACGAGCAAAAGAAATAGGAACTGCCTTGTTATTACACAACCCAACTCCGTTAGAAGAAAGAGTATTTGTATTAGCAGATGTAGGGGCAAAAGACCACGAACCAGCAGTATCGGGCGAATAACCAATAGTAGAACCTTCGTTCAACACATCGTCTAAACTAAATGAGGTATGTGCCTTAAAACTCCTAAACACATTCAAAAATGGGGTCTGTTGAACTACATTTTGATTGTTAAACTCCAAAGTCATAGAGTTAATCATATTCCAAAAACCCGCCTTAAACGCCCAAGCGTGGTCGCCCGTAGATGCGTTTGCTACTAATGAACCAGCAACGAGCGATTGAAGTTCTACAATAAGAGGCATTACAATAAAACCTTCNCTCCAATTAATATAACCNCCCGCATTTGCTAATGGTGTGCTGTCTATTACAACTTGCGATGTATAATTCTGTGAATTACTATCATTCACATAAATCCACTTTTTAGAGATAAACTCACTCTGGTCTATTTCGGCGTTGATGCTTTCTTCAAAAACAAGATTATCCATTATAATATATCATAACATAATAATTTTATTAAAGTATCCTTAATAAAATTGCTAAATAGTTTCTCATAGAGAAAGAGAAATATACTTTTTAGGGCGGGAAGATTTTACTTTAACCGCTTCCATCGTTCTCATATTTCCTTTTCCAAATGACTTATGCGGATGCGAAACATTAGTATCCCGATGGAACTCTTCTGTTTGTGCTTTTCCTAAACCTTCTGTCCTCATATTCATCATACGAAGAATTGCCCCGCCTCGTTTCAATACATTAAACCCGCCTTGTGTTTTACCTCGTTTAACGATATACATTATATAATGATATAAGATTTTAATATTATTGCTAAATTATTTTGTATTCAACATAGAAGTATCATTATAGTTTTTAGTGTAAAGTGTGATGAGTGTGTTCGGGTCTTGAAATTGAATAGGTTGTCCCAACTGGTCTCTAAACTCTATTACGAATGAATTGTATTGTCCCGCCTCAACCTTATTCCAACCCAACTCTGCGGAAGGTTGATAAGTTTGTAATGCTCCAAATGTAGCGTTAGTAGGTGTAAAAGAATATACCAATTGTGAAGGAATGACTGCTCTATTATTTACTAAACTACAAAAGACAAGGAAAGTAGAATAAGGTGTAATTTGTGGTGATTTATCACTTAACTCGCTTTGTGCTGATGTAAATGCTGGTGTCTGTGTTTGTGCTGGTGGAACTCCCGCAATTACTCCCGCTGGATACTGACCCGCTGAAAATCCAATAAGTAATCCAAAGTTATTAGTTGCTGGAACTACTAAATAAGGAAGGATAAGATTTGTAGGAATAACCCAAGTAGGGGCGGGTGGTAATATCCAACCATTCGCAGTTGCTAATGCTACGGAAATAACATAATTATTCACTTGAACTGCGTATTGTGCTTGATTAACAACCATCTCTAAAAGATAAACATAATCACCCGCTCCATCTATTAGGTAGTGTCCGTTCGCAACCATTATACTTTGTAGGTAAGCATTAATACCCTCAACTTGTAAAAAACTATCGGGGATACTAACTAAATGAGTTGTTCCATCTACCCAAATATAAGAAAATGATTTATTGTTATATTGAGTGTTAATGTTGAAAGCACTAAAATACATCGCTATTTCTTGAATAGCAATCACATCTCCCGCTGTAAATGTATATCCTCCTTGTGGAAAATTGTAGATGAACTTGCTATTGTTAGAACCCGCAACGACATTTTCACTATTAAGAATTAGGGTCTTCATTATATTATATAAAGATATAATATTTTAATTTTCTAATCTTGCTAAACTTTTATAATGCTGATAATTCAACCAACATAGTTGTTCCCTCTTTCTGTTGTATTCTTCCATCACTCATAAAGCGTAGGATAAGTCCTCTTAATTCTTTCATCAATTTTTCATTATTATTACCCGCTAAAACTTCACCCCGCAATAAGTTAAATCTATTTGCTTCTTCCTTTTCAGTATTACCTTGATTACGCTTTAATTTAAATGTGTCTATCAATCCCGCACCCGAAACAACCTTCTCAAAATGTCTTTGTTCTTCATTAGGTAGTTTTGTGAATAACCTTTCATTCGGTTTTTGATTTTCTAATGTATCAATAAGGAACTCNTTATAATCCTCGCTTATTGTTAATGGTTTGATTGAAGGAATAGAACCCAAAGATGGATACTTAAAGTTTGCTACATTCTTGTCTAATAGGTGTCCCATATGAATAACATATTTACCGAAATGCTTATATGACGGGGTTTCCTTAACGGAAATACCCTTACCAACCTTTACTCGTGTATGTTTAAATCCTAATTCTCCGCCGTGATGTTCTTTTTCTTTTCCTCCGTGTTCTATTGTTATTTTCATATTACCTCTTCCTCTTGTAATCATTTCACCCGTTCTTGTTAAACCCGATACGGGGTCAATAGAACCAATACCTCGTGGTTTTACACCAACACCTCTAATGGTCTGTCTTCCGTCAGCGTATCTTTGTCCGTTATTTCTGTAATAATCTGCGACAATAGTAGGTTCAGCAAAATCTCTATCTAATGTTAATGGTCTAATTCTGTTGTCTATAATCCATCGGTTAAGTATTGCTTCTAACATATTGAAATACTCTTGATTAGGTCTGTTCTTTCTTACGGGTTTTTCACTTCGGGGAATATTTAATTTATTAGGTTCAAATAAAAAGCGTTCTAACATAATAATACCGCTGTCTTGACTTTCATTAAATCTTGCTCTTATTTCGTCTATGAATTGTTGATAATATTGTCCCGCTAATCCTCTATATTCGTCTAATGCTTGTGCTGGGGTTTTTGCTACGGGAATAGGTTGTGCTGGTCTTAATGCTCTTGCTCCTTGTTGTATATCTCCTACTCTTTCTTGTTCTCGTGCTTGATGTCTTCGCTCTTCTTCTCTTTGTGCTTGTTCTACTAATGCTCTTGCTCTATCTTGTCCTACTTCTGCTACTGCTTCATCATATAACTCTAATTGTTCTTCTAATGATGTTTGAATACGATTATCCATATTTCTCGGGTCAGTTGTCCTCATTACGACATTTCGTTGGTCTTCTCTTGCGGTTTGAAAAGCACCTTGAATATTAAATCTACCTTCCCTTGTATTAGCACCTTCGGCGTTGAAAGCATTTAAGTTTTGTCTTGCTACTTGTATTTCGCCTTCTCTAATAGCATTCAATCTTGTAATCTTATCTAAATCTCCTACCTTACCGCTTTGATTTAACATTACCTCATAATCCCTTTGTAGTTTTGATATTTGATTTACACCACTATCATTAGAAACAAATGCTAATGATTTTACACCCTTATTTGCTAATCTTAAAATAGAAGGCATATTTTCACTTCTTAATGCGTCGTCTGCTTCTTCCGTAAGTTCTAATACTCCATCTCTACTCAATAATCGTAATGTTTTTAACACACCCATATATCTTCTAATAAGGTCTGCTCTTTCGTTTTGAGATAAAGATGTTTTCAATAAAGTTAATACTTCATCATCGGGAATGATTGCTTGATACAATTCTAACAATATAGAGTTAAGTCTTAATTTATCTAATGTTTCTCCATACTCTTCTAATGCTCTTATAGTATTATCACTTTCCTCATATCTGTTTTTAATTTCTTCCTTATATCTTCTTTTTTCTCTTTCACCTAATCCTCTTACATCAGCATCACTTAATTCGTTTTGTGCTATATCATTACGAAGTTGTTGAAGACGAGCATTAAACGGAACAATAAGACCTTGACGAATGTAGGATTGTAATTGAATAATAATATCCCTTAATCTCCCTACATCATCATTAGAAGGCAATAGAGTAGTCAATTCATCAACCGAAGATGTGGGTGCTATTCCTTCTACTTGTTTTGTGCTAAACTTTCTACCGAAATTAACATCTAAATCTTCAAAGTATTTCTCTAAATAATTTTTCAAAAAATCTAAATTAATAAGTTTCGGGTTTGTTGTTTCAGTCAATTCCTTTTTAATACCCTTAAAGTTCGCATTAAACTCAACTAATTTGTTAATAAGTGATGACGACAACCACGCTACTAAATCTGCTGACTTATTATAATCAAATCCTAATTCCCCCATATTTACGATTGCTTGTTTTTCTTGTGCTAATCTATCACTTTGTAATTGTGCGTTAGTTTTATATTCGGGTGCTACTGCTAATGGTTTATTAGGATTTTTATAATCCTTTACACGCTTTTCTAATTCCGCTTCGTTAGATGCTGATATTTCTAACATTTGTGCTTGTGTATTCCTTTTGCCTTGAAGGTCTTGTTGAGAACGAACATTCGCAATAATCATTTTATAATATTACATTAGATTATTATTCTTTTGAAATATCATAGATTTCGTTAAAGTTTTTTCTAAATCTACTTTCGGGTGCTTCTTCTAAATCAACCATTAGAAAGTTTTGCTTTGTATCCGTAGATGCGTCATANATCTTCTTCATTTCGCCTTTATCAACCCCTAANGANTATTCCCTCATAATACGAAANAAATCTCCTAATGTATTCAATCTCTTAATTATTAGATATGTAAGATTTTGTCTTATCATTTTAGGCACAGCATAATACGATTGTGAAATATAGATAAGCGAACAATTTTGTTTTCTTGCTCTTATAAAATATTGCTCTAATAGTGCTTGATTTCTTTCTAAAACTAAATCGTCCATCACAATAAGGGTTTGCTCTTCTTTATCTAATTTGTCTAAATCGGGGGCGTTAGATATGCCTTCTAATATTTCTACACCACCACTTTTCTTTGTCTTATCTGCGAGATAGTTATATAATGGTTCATCACGATTTTTTGTTATTACATAGATATTTTGGAATGTTTCACCGAAGTTGTGAAGTAAGTTCATTAGCGTCTGCGTTTTTCCAGCACCCGAACCACCTATGATAAGCATACGGAATGGAAGTTTTATTCCGTGTATTTCAAAATTAGGATTATGAGATTTTAGCAAATACTTTTTAGGCATTTCTTTATACCAGTCAAGTAATAACAGCATCTTCACTTTTCTTTTTAGGAGGCATTTGTATAATATAGTAATAGAAAATTATTTATGAACTTTTCTAAACTCTATAAATAATTAACATTCAAATAATATAAATATTATATCTTTATATAATATAAATGGCGACTTATCCACCACCGAACTTTATAGAACCTTTGGACGAGTTTAATACCTCTAATTGGATTACGAATGCTACGGCAGTTGGTTTCACACCCGACCAGATTGCTTATTTGAATGCGAAATACTTAAAGTTTCCAGTAGCACAAGGTTTAGAAACATTACAAGCATTAATAGTAAATGGAGTAGCAACTTTTAACAATACAGCATTACCTACAAGTTTAGGCACACTACCAGCACCTAATACTATTTCTACACAAATACCTACTTGCGATTGGGTTCAACAAGCAATTACAGCGGGAGGTTCAACTATTTTACAAAATAACAACACATTTTCGGGAACGAATGACTTTCAATCTACATTAACTTCTACGGGAGCAATTCCAGCACCTACTACATCAAATCAAGAAGTCGCTACAACTCAATTCGTTCAACTCGCTATTACCGCATCTCAACAAGCAAATAATACTTATGCGGGATTACAAGAGGCACTTATTTATAGTGAGTTGCCTTATAATTATACACAAATGGGTTCTATTTCCCCTACTACATTATATACTTTTGGAGTTGCTACATCTGCTTTTGGTGCTTCTAAATCTAATAATGTATGTGGTTATTCTATTAATAATGGTATTATTGTTGATATAGACCCTACTGCCCCTATACCTTCATCAACAACGGGTATTACTCTTTCTTTTTCACCACAAATATCATTTGAACCTTGTATTATTGCTTTTTCTGCTGACGGAAAATATGGTTTAATAACAAGTAATCAACAAGGGGTAGATACAAGTGAGGTTTATTTATATAGTGTTGTAAATGGAAACCCTACATTAACAGATACGGGTCTTTATGATTATTTTAGTGATGCTGTTATGTCTGCTACGGGTGAATATAGTTTAGTTGCGGGTGTTGCGTCGGGTTCGGGACAATTAAAATACTCTTCTAATTATGCTTCAACATTCACAAATGTTAGTGGAGTTGGAACTTGGATGGCGGTTGCTATGTCTGCTACGGGTAAATATATGATGGCGTTAGACCAGTATGCGGGTGTAAGAGTTAGTGTTGATANTGGAACATCTTGGAGTTATAATCTTTCTTCTAATGACCCATTTTATAGATGTGCTATGTCGGCAAACGGACAATATCAAATAGCGGTATGTAATGATTTAGGTGGCGGTGCGGGTAGTGCTTTTATTAGTAGTGATTATGGAGCAAATTGGACTAATATTGATGGTTTAGTGGGTGGAACGCAATTATGGAGGAACATTTCTATTAGTGATGATGGAAGAGTAATTATTGGATATTGTGATAATAATGTAATTAAATTATCAACAACTTACGGAAACGATTGGACTACCCCCTCTTTTACTACTTTATTAAATGGTTATACTCGTAATACTTTTTCTGTTAATAATAAGTATTTAATGGGTATGAAAAGTGGTTCTATTCCCGTTTATGTTCCGTTTGCGAGTTTTTGGTAATTATATTATAAGTATATTGTATATGATGACGAGTGAAGGTCAATCTATTTCAGTATTAGAGGAATTACTCGGCGAAAAAGTTCCAGCGAGAAAATGGTATATTAAATATTGTTGTTGGTGTAAAAATAAAGTATAAAACTATTATATAATGTTAAGTGAAGTATTTTGGATTGCGTTCGTATCAACTGCGAGTGGTATGATAATAAAATTAGCATCTATGGCGTATAAATCTAAATGTAAAGAATGTTCTATTGGTTGTCTTCGTGTAATTCGTGATGTAGAATTAGAGGAAAAAGAATATGAGTTTAGCACTATTAAAAAGGAAGAAGAAGAAGTAAAAGAACCCGTTTAAACATTTCCATAAAATACCTTACGACAGCAAGGACACTTTTTATCGTTCTTCATTACATTCTCTTTACAACCCTTACATATCAAATGACCGCAAGATGGGACTTCAATATTTTCTTTTGTTATTGTTTCAAAGCATACGGGACATTCACTATTCTTTTTAATCATATCATACATTTCTATAAATTGAGTTTTCAAGAATGTTATATCAATATCAGCAGTAGGGTTTGCTTTAAGTATTTGAACCATCGCTCTATTTCTTTGTAGCAAATTACCATAATGTTCGTTTAACTCGCAATAGTCATCTCGCATCATAAAAAAGCATTTCCACCCCGCCTTTGCCTTTTGTTCTAATCGCTTCACATTCGCAGTCGTCAAAGCAGTTGTCGTATTCGTCGTGTTCGTCGCCATACTATACTATAATATATGTGTAGTCTTTAAATCAAAATCATACTATATAATTTAATTATATTAATTAATAATTAAACTATCAAAATAATTATATTTAGCAATTATATAATGGAAGTCAAAGAAACTAAATTAGACTTATTGAAATCTATCACTAATTTTGATGTAGCACAAGAAAAGGCGGAAGCATATTTAGGAGCAAACGCTATGTTATTNACCTCACCGAAAAGGGATAAGAAATATCGNATCTATAATCCTATTAAAGATAAATGGGTTGATTTCGGGGCGGTAGGATATGAAGACTTTACAAAACATCAAGACCCTATTCGTAGGGAAAGGTATTTGAATAGAGCAACAAACATTAAAGGAAAATGGCGTGAAGACCCTTATTCGCCTAATAATTTATCAATTCATATCCTTTGGTGAAAATGGATTTTTCATATTTACGAAACCACTATTGCCGTGTGATTTAAATGGGTCTGCTTCTACTATCATACCACCTTTTTTCTCATCTTCTTTTGTTAGAAACTTTGGAAGGTTATTCTTTCCTTTTATTTTTTGTTTCAATCTATATTGAGATTTTAGATTTTCAATAGGTATGTCTTGTAATATGGTAGGNGTTTTATCATTTATTCTTATGGTTGGTCTAAAAACGGGATAAGCATTATCATTCGTTATACCTAAAATAGGATTTACATCAATCCACTTTTCATCAAACCATCTTTTTAGTTGTTTCGGTTTTCCGTCTTCCTTGTATTTACCGCCTTGTCTTTTATATTCTTTAACAATAGCACCCGACGCAAATGCGGAGTTTTTCTTATAACTTCCCATTATCTTTTTCTTAACATTCTCATACAAATCTGTATTTAGAGGAGTAGGCATTTATTATATTATATACATATATTATAATTATGCCGAGAAAGAAACCTATTAATCCACGAACCGAATGGGGCGATTGGAATAAAAAATTAAGTCAAGAAGCAGACACCATATTCACACCACACCCGAAAGGTAGTGATAATAAAAATAAAGGTCAATCGGGTATTAAAAAAGAGGCAACGCAATCATCTTCAAAATGGGACAACACCATTAAACACTACGCTAAATTATATGAGATTAGCACCATTAATGATAGAGGTATATTAAAAGGCGTAAATCAACTCTCTAATGAAATATATGCTTACGAGAAAGCAAATAAACCGAAAGATGCGTTCTATCCTTTTTTAGAAATCAAAGGCACACGGAAATAACTGGTAAATTATTTCGGGAATATACATCTTTAATATACATACAATTTTAAATTATAATAAGAAAAAAAATCTCCTTCTTATTATATGTCTTGTTTTGATAGATTTTTAGACTATCTTAATTNTATTTTCATTCCTAAAAATGATGTTTCGCTTTAAAAGTNTTNATATGGTCGGGACTAAAAAATAGTTTATACTTTCCATATCTTTTAAACCTCTTATTTTGTTCCTCCTCCGTAAAGTGATATATATGACTACAACCGCAAAGACATCTTAACGGCATTATAGGCACACACATATTTTCTTTGAAATCTTTTAATGGGATTAATTCATCACTACCAAAAATATTACTACATTTTACCCCGCCGTTTATTACTCCGTAGTTTGTAGAAAGTTTCGCAATCTTTTTTGATAAGGTGTGAGATGGTGTGATTTTACCAATCTCATTTTTACAAAATCCGCAGACCCACTTATTCTCCCAATCTTCCAAACAACCCCTATCATAAAGTCGTTCTATACAATATCCAAACGCACAATCTATTTTTTTAATATCCCAAACTTCTTTTTCATAAGTTCTTATCAAATCTTCGGGAAACTCCATCTTGAAATGGTGTTTGCTACTACGCCACTTATTATGTGGTGTNAAATCCAAAATATCAGCACTCAATTTAAAACTATGCTCGTTGTAAAAATATGCTACTCCATCTTTGAAGTCAGTTGTTATGTCCCATTCCTTATTNGCAAATCCAAAATCGGGGCATTCGCCTTGAATACGGATTAATCCAAACACGGGTCTATTAAAGGTCTTCATCATCTTTACGATGGTCGTCTGTGTGCCGTTGCTTTCTATCACTTGTGGTGAGGTCGTCATACTATATCTATACATAGAGCGTTGTCTTTAAATCAAAATCATACTATATAATTTAATTTTATTTTGAAATAAAAAAAAACTATTTTTATTAATTTTATATTTTTAGTTGCCTTTTTAATTAGTTAGGATAATAAGTATTTTGTTATATTTTAATGGTTCTACTTCAAACTTTATCGTGTAATCGCCTTCTTGAAATAAAGTATCTATTACTTCTTCTCTGTGTTCTTCCATCATAAAATCCACAAAAGTAGGGGCATTATCTATTAAATTGTTTCTAATCAAATTAACTAAAATATGTAAAGCGTCTTCGTTATTATAATCCATCATATACTCAATTTTTTCCATAGGTATTACAATTCCACACCTTAACAAATAACTACGAATTGTTGTAGAACTATAATATGAAAAGTGAATATCATCGCCATTAACCCAAACTTGAAACTCGTTTTTTAATCTTTCTTCATCATACGCTTTCATCTCATAATCTTCTATTTCTAAATAATTTCCTTCAAACCATATTCCTTTATTATAAAAGTTTTTAAAACTTATTCTATTTTCTCCGTCTTCTCGGTATAATAGTATTTCACTTTTATTAATTGAGTGATTATATTTACGAAGTTCTTCTTTAATAAGGAATTGAATATTTTTATTAGCATACGCAACTATCTCATCGTTAGAATTAACATCAGTCATTATTATTCCTACTAATTCTTCTAATTCGTGTTTAGAATAGAATATATCCAAAACCTCGTGAAACTCTTTATTAAACAATACGGATTTTTTAAATAGTGTCTTCGCATCATCGTCGCCTATGAACTCGGTTATTAGGTTAGTCATATCAAACGGAAGTGCCTTCATAATAATAAAGGGGTTAATAATTTTAGTAGTCATCGCTGTCGTCATCTCTGTAATTATGCCTTTTATGTTGAGTTGTTTTTTTAAATCAATTTTTTTTTTAATTGTAAATTAATTATGCTTTGTTATGCTGTGGATTTTTTTTCAATTTTTCAGTTATAATTAATTTTCTAAAACTTATGCCCTTAACAAATAAGAATATACATTATATATTAAAACAATATAAAGACATCTGTATATAATATTTTGAGAAGGAATAACTGGTAATTATTTATATATCTTTTGATTATATGCTAATAAGGGTAGGAATAACTGGTAAGTCAATTGTTATTTTTTCCAAAAGCGGAATAAGGATTTTGAAATAACGGCATTAAAAAACTTTGAAAATATGAAAAAATCCAAAAAAAATTATCCGTAAAATTGAACTCTTTTTTTGCTAAATTATTATTAGCATAAAACGACATCTAAAAAATTGATTTAAAATTGAAAAAAAAATTGAAATAGAAATCTCTATAAAATTGAAAGACATAATCACAAAGATAATGAACGCACAAGCACAAAACCAAAACGACAATATGAATACTGAAAAATTGAATAATTTATCTGCCGAAACTTTATCAGCAAAAACAGACCCGAATAATAATTTAAAACATAATTCAAAACAACTTAAAGACACCTCACTATATAACACTATAAGTATGGACGCACCAGCAACTACGAATAAGACCGCCAAGAAAGCGAATGCCAAGACCGCCAAAGCGGTTATTACCGCCCCCGCCGTTGTTATTACCGCACCACCGAAACCCGACCTTATTGTTGAGGAGGACGACGAGGACGACGATATGGAGGCGTTTATGAAAAAACAGCAAGACGATATGGACGCACTCATCAAAGCGAAACAAGCGGAAACCGACCGCATTATGAAAACGATGGAGGCGAAAAAAATAGCGAAATCTGTGGGTTTATTACAGCAACAAGCACGGGACGCTATTTTGAGGGAAAACGAGCGTATTCAAGCGACGATTGATAAACTCAAAGCGGACATAGCGGTTAATAACACCGAGATTGAGGCGATAATGCGGGGCGACCACAATGACGAACTCATCAAGGAAAAAACCGACGCTATTAAACCGCAATCTGTATTACCCCCGACCTTACAGCAGAAACCCGTCAAAAATACCCCGACCGCCGAGGGAGCAAGGGCGAGGACGCAAAAAATAAGACCCGCAACGCTGGACGACTTATTCACCCGTGATACGAAATTACGATGGAAAGCAATCAAAGCGGACGGACATTATGAGGCGATATTCATCAAGGCGAAAAAGATGATTATTCAAGACGGACTGAAACCAGCGATGGAGCGAACCCGTGTGGAATATTACCCGCCAAAGACCCTTATCAAAACGGACGGGAAAAAATCCAAAATAGCGGACAAGGAAAAAACCCTTATCAAAGAGGGCGAGTGGGACAACTTATCCAAGTGGATTAATGCGACCAAGAACCAAGTGGGCGTGGAGGCGTATGATACGGAAAAAAATGCGTGGAAAGAGGTGGAATATGAAACCGCCGACGGAAAGTGGGCGAAAACGATGGACTACGAAAAGGACTGGGACGGCATTAAACTTAATTAAAAAAAAAAATAAAAAAATAAACTTACAGCATATTATTTATATATATTCATCACAGCATAATTAATTAATAAAAATAAAAATTGTAAATCCTC
>JGI25908J49247_10000094_pt1 | contig 23492 bp, 15 predicted proteins | sample LauGreSpBDMM15SD_2_FD_49247 | JGI IMG/M metagenome (IMG submission 49247) | reverse complement strand
TCGCATTCTCTACTAAGGTAATCGAGTGCTGCCTCGGCTCCAACAACGGTAAGCACCGACTTATTGTATAGTCGTGTTCTTGGGTACTCTTTGGTTTCTGTCCATAGTGTTGTATCGACTCCCCCTACCGATTGTGTGGCTGTTGTGCTAAGGATGTACTTGCCACCTTTGCCCTTTTGGCATTCGACTCCGACCATAACGACAACAGGCGGATCGAGGGGCTCACTTGTCATGGCCGAAACAGGCATAGGCAACGCCGTCGGCGGCCCATGCATGACCTTCTTTTTCGGACGTTTCTTGTCGTCAGCCAAGGTCACTTCTTGGAGTCTGTTTACGTAGCTCTCGAAGAGGATGTCTTCTACACATCGCATACGCAATGTCGTGATGCGGTCCTTAATCTTGCGCGGATTGCCACCATAAATGCCATGCGTTTCTAGCTCAACTGCTCGCTCTTGCCAGTAGCCCGGTGCAAACTTGTAGTCCGGAAGCTTCTCCACGCACAAGGCAAATATCTGACTCACTGGCTTTAGGATTTGGTTGGTGATGTAGTGCCGATAATCCGGCGTCAGTCCGTGCTCACGAATGTAGTCGGGGTTCTCGATGCGATCGCCTTGCAGATGCACCTCTGTCCCTGGTGGTGGCACAAAGTAGACATAGGGCACGCGGTCGTTTGCGGCCGGCTTGTTGCCTGCGTCGCGCTCACCCATGCGGTCCGCAAGCACCTTGTGAGCAATCTGCAACGGGTTTTTGTAAGAGCCCCGGAGCGTTTTGCTGATGATGAGCTCCTCGATGGGTGCACGGCCTTGCACGAGGCGCTCCAGCTGCTCCTTCAAAAAAGTCACCGCGGCTCCGAGGTCGTGATCGTTAAGGATGCGGTCAAGAATGCCGCCATAGATGATTTTGACGATGGGGGCGTAGTCGCGGCGCTTGAGGGCAATTCCCATGCTCTTCTGCTTGGGCTTCTTGTTGGCATCGTCCTCATAAAGGTTGCCGACGTACCGCTTCTTGCTGAACAGAATGAAGGGGTACATGGTCTTTTCGTATTCAAGGGATTGGGGAGGCGGCATGATGCTCTTAATCTCACGTGAGGCACGTTGGCCCGCGGCAATTGCGAGGGGAAGTGCTTCTTTGCCAGAAAGTAGTCGTCCCTTACCATCTCGGACTGGAAACTTAACAAAGATACTATCGGTATTCGAAAGTACAATTGATCCGACTCCGCCGTTGAACTTTCCTTCGGTCGTTTCGATGTCGTACACGAATTGTCCATCAGCCACATCCGGGATGTGTTGGATTTTCATGACCTTGTTTCCTTTATTATGAAAGTATCGCTCGTTCACGATTTCGCTCACCCAGTAGATATTTTCCTTGTATGAATGTGTATTCACACGCAAATGCTTGCGACCCAAAGACTTGAGAATGTAGTAAAGCCCCATCGCTCCAATCTTTCCTTTGCATGCAAAGTTTGCACGACCCTTCGCCATATTCATTTTGCATCCGTCAGCAGTCAAGTACCCCTCAAGAAACCATCCCTTGATCTCCTTGGGTGCATTTAATATCATGGACGGTACCTTCTTGAACCTGTCCTTGTCGTAAAAGAGTGGCCGGTACTTCATGACCATGTATTCGATCGATCCAACAGGGACCAACTTGTACACGTGCGACGAGTCGAGGGTGTCCAATATCTTGAAAGTTGACACGTCGCTCGGCTCCACCATCTTTAGGAAGTCCATGGCCCGATGTAGGAAGTCGAGGTTGGTGTTGTTGATGGCCCATGACACCTTCTTGCACGATTCATACTTGCCACAGCTACCATCGCCAAAGAACATTCCCATTACCCAAGCTTCCTCCTTTGTCAGTTCACGAGAAGGCACATCATAGTACAGCACCTTGCGATTGACAGCGCCATTGAACTCCTGACCGAGCCGTTCGCATGCCTGCTTTTTGATGCAAATCTTGCATGTAGCCGTGATCTTCCCTTTGGCGTAGTAAAACATGGTGCGCTGACGGACGATCTCACACTTGTTGCATTGCTTCGTGGCATCGCCGAGGTCCGTGGGCGTGTTGCCCGTCTTGAAGTACCTTGGCAGCACCGGCACCTTTTCCTCAAACGTGCAAGGGTAGCTGTGCAGTATGTCCGTCTCACCAATGACGCACTCCGTCGGCTTGATCTTCGTTCCATTCAGAGCAACGATCGAATGATCCTCCGTGACGTCCACACATCCTTGGAACGTGTTGACGCGATACATCTTCTTGTTCACCTTGTGCCGGATCACACGCACGACGTCCGCCCACTTTCCATTGGCCCATACTTGACCTTCAAACTTGGCCTGGCTCTTCTCGGTACGCTCCGGATGCCACGGCCTGAAGTTCTCATAGTCGATCCACGCGTCGGACATTGTCTCCATCGTCTTGATGTCCACAACGCCTGTATTTTTGTCCCTTACCATGATGGCCGTATCGCCGGTGACCGAGTCACCATATATCACCTCGGCCCCATATTCATCTTCCACAAACTTCTTGCCCATCATGATTCGCTCACGCCCTGTCGCCGTTGTGCACGCTGCAATGTCCTTCCAATACACTTGTGAAGTCCGGGACCCGATCTGTCCATAAAGCGAGTTGGCCGTCACCTTGTACGCAATCTGCATTGCGTCGAGCACGGCCTGCTCGAAGCTCGAATACGTTTGCGTCACGTTCACCACGTCGGCCGCGTCGACGTGCTTAGTTGCACCAAGGTCGACATCTAATAGCTTTATATCACCGTTGTCGCATCGTTTTGCAAGACCAGAATATCGAAGTCCTTCAAGAACCTCCACAGTCTCATACTCAATCTTCTTCTTCGTCTTTTTCCGCATGTTGATAAGGTCCATGAGAATCTCTGGAATGATGCCCTTTCGTGGATTGCCTTTTGCGTCGGGCGGCAGCTGCGCAAAGGTGCACGACTGAGACCCCACTTTTGTTTTCTTGTCGCCTACTCCCTCGAACAGGTCATATGTCACAGTTGTAAACGTTGCACCTGCCTCTTTCCCAATCTCAACATACTCCGGATCTACAACAAAGCAATCGTGCGACAGGTTCCGCTCGATCATCGACGATGGGTATAGCGACGAGTAATCTAGAACTGTGATGGGCGTGTCTAGGTAGATGCCCTCCTTAGGCTCAAGAACAATCGCACCCTCGTAGCCCACGCCATTATCGACCTCCTCAATCTCGATGCCGAAGGGCCGCGGCTCGTGAATAACTGGGATGATGGTCTTCTTCTCGCGGCACTTCTTGGCCACGAGCGAGAAGATCTTGATGCCCTGCCCTCGTAGAAACAGATAGGATAGCGGCACTGAGCAAACGTTGCCCATGCCGATGTTGTTCTCCAGGACCTTGAGCTTGTGCAATAGCCGGTTCACCAGTGCACAATCTTGCAAACAGTATCGCGCGATTTCGGCACGATCGGCCGACGTCCCGCCGAACTTCTCGAAGATCTCGCGCGGCTTTAGGTCGGCCTTGTTGTCGCCAAGAAAGATGGATGCCACACTGTCAAGCTTGTAGGAGTCGAGCTTGTGGTCACGCTGCATGACCTTCAACAAGTCCACACTGACCACACCATCGATCGGGAAGTACCGGAGCAAGTTATCGCCGAGGGCCGACGAGGACAGTTTCTGCTCGCGGATGCGGTTGAAACACCGTTGCGTGAAACGCCCCATGCCCTCACCAAAGGACCCCGACAAACCTAGCTCTTGTGCGCGCTTCCACATATAGTCCATGTCGAACCCAAAGATGTTGTAACCGATCAGGATGTCGGGGTCAATTTCGCCGAGCGTCGCCTTCCAGCCTTCCAGCATGCCGGCCTCGGTTTCGTACACGTCGACGTCGGCGCCTTCAATGGCATCGCATGTCCCAAGCGTAGCAATGTGCCGGTAAATGATCTCGTCGCTTCCGTACCTGTGGACCGTCGTACCGATCTGAATGACAAGGTCGCCTTGAAGAGGTGCGGTGGCAAAGGCTCCTAACCACTCAACACCATTGCGTCTTTCCTTTGCCACGCCAAGCAAGGCAACAACCTCGTTTTCCAGACGGGTGCGCTGTTGGGACACGGTGCCGAGCTTACGTTTGTCAATAACCTCTGCAGCATCGTTATCCTCCTCATCATTACAAGCATCCCAGTCGGCAGCAAAGCCCGCCGCCTTTGCCAAGGCATGTGCCACGGCCGGGGCCACCCCTGTTATCGCTCCATCAAGCCACACCGGGTCGGGACGCATCTTGGTATAAACACGGTTCACCTCTGCTCCTTTGGGCGTCTTCATGCCGGTTTTAAACGCTGAACTTAGCCACTCGGTCACCTCCTCGAGCCGAGCATGGCCTTCAACGACGGCCGCACTCACAAGATCTTGAGCCAGCTTCTTGTAATCCTTGATGGCAAGCGGAAAGTCGCCGTGACTACTGCTGCACTCAATATCAAAGGAGGCTACAAGAAGCGGTGCGATCTTGTTCAAGCTCACTGGAAACACTTTTTTCCATGGCACCTGTACGACATATTGTGTTCGGGCGACATTACCCCCCTTGATAACATAAGAGTTTGAGGGAAGTCGCACCCATCCACATGGCGCAATGTTGCGCTCATGAATGAAGCGCAAGAAGGGATCGAGGTGGCTCTCATAGGGGCGATACCCCGTCTTCAGAATCCACTGATCGCCAAAGTACTTGCGCAAGGATGAGAAGGCTGCAAGTGACTTCACGGTAATCTTGGCAAAGGGAAACATGGTTTCGGCAGTGTAGCCGTAGAACTCACGACGCTTCACGAGTGTCACCGAAACCAAGTGATCTTTGAGACGCACTGGTAGAATGTGGGACTGAAATGAGCGAGGTACCCATTTGCGCCTTGGAATATCCCATGTAAGTGCACTCGTTTTGCCTTCTTTTAGATGAACACCAAGGGCAGTGATATTCCGTTGGATCTCTGCATCGGCCTTGCCCTTCCACATTGCTTTCGGAAGCTGCACATAGAAGTATGGCTCGAACTCTGTGACACAACATGTCACACTATGGCCCTTCTCCGTCACTCCAAACATTACAACCTCAAACTCCGGCACAGGAGAATCATCATCACCCCCGTATACTCTTGGTACGTCGTAGTCCGCCTCAGGCACATACCAGTCGGTCACCTGAAATACCAGATCGTACTTTGGCGTAGGGGCACGCCGAAGGGCAGGTCGCAAAGCGGAGGCCATGCTTGTTAGCGCGCCTCACACTTCACTCTATCTTACCTCGATATCTCTCAAACTCTTAAGTTGGCGCATGTGGGGTCGTTTTTTCCGTCTGGCCGACCGTGTACACCGGCACGATGCACGTCGTGTGCTCAGGCACAGTTGGGCTTCATTTTTGGGGGACCGCCGGAGTACCTGCGGGGATTTTAGAAGAGACACTGATTTTTATTATAGCAAGTGGGTAACGGAGTTTATTTGCATAGAATGGTCGACATCGGCGGCCTTGCCGTCTTCGTGGCCGGCGCCACCATGTTGTGGCTTGCCTACGACACATACTGGTCTGGTGGTCTCGAAGCCGTGAAGAGCAAGGTTGACGGCCAGACCTACCAGGTGCGATCGCTGCCGGACCGTCAGGCCGCCGCGGATCTGCTGGCCAACATTGCCGCGCAACTGCAGACGCTGGTGAAGCACCTAGAGAAGACGGCCGCCGGCGACGAGCGGACCACGCGGCTCGTAGAGAAGCTCGACGTTAGCAAGATCAGCGAGGGCCCCGAGTCCTCCAAGTACACGAGCTACAGCATNAACAAAGGTGAACGCATCGTCTTTTGCCTACGATCCCGCGACGCCGCCAACATGAACGAGCTTGTAGATGTAAATACAATGATGTTTGTGGCCCTTCACGAGCTGGCACACATATGCACACTTGAAATTGGACATGTGCCGGTATTTTGGGTAAACTTCAAGTGGCTTCTACAAGAGGCAATCAATGTGGGTGTTTATCAAGACCGTGACTACAGCCGTGCACCACAAGCCTATTGTGGCATAAAAATAACGGATAGCCCCTTGCATGCGAAGGCTTAAAGAAGCAACATCATCTTTAAGTAATTAAGACGCCATGTCAAGTCCTCATGTACTGGGACCCCTCTGCGACGAACGTCCAGGACTATGTGCAGCCTATTGCGTGTCCTATCGAGGACTTGATCGAGATGTACCGGGTCGAGGCTAAAAAACAAGAAACTGCAATAGCACATGCCGTGAAAACGGTACCACCTGCGTAACGTGTCATTGTCGGCTTTTCTTGTCAGACTTGAGGAACTCACACAAAAGGTCTTGAAATACCCCCGTAGACCTCAGTTGCCGCATTCCTTTCCGCACGTCCGTGGCTCCAAGATTGCCCGTCATGTTCGCAGCATGCACAAACGAGCTATGCGGTAAGTGCTCAATGATGTTGATGATATGGTTGATGCCCGCCAAGACAACAACATGGTCGTTTGATTCTTGAAGCTCAAAAAGGTTAATCAATATGAACACGTCCATCGCAATAGCATGAAGGGCAATGAGGAACGTCCGAAATGTCGAGTGTCTGTCAGCCACCATGTTTGGAGATGCTGTTGCGCGTGTGTTGTTGGCACGTTCTAAAGCAGCACTGAAGTTACTATTGTGTGCCACCGTTTCCGAGAACATGTCGTTCACAACGCGCATAATGGCCACATACAACATAGTATTCTTTTTCTTGCATTTAGCGAGCGCATTTTTAACTCGATTCTCTGTGTTCGAAATGCCAAAGTTTGCCAAGTGCGGCAAAAGCCATACAGGCGTATTGAGGCCGGGATCAATCAGACCCATCATGAACTCAATGCATTGAGCCCGCGTTTTGATGCGATTGAAGAGGGCCTTTTCAAACATTTTGGCATCTTTCCACGCCTTTCTGTACATGGGGTTAAAGTCACTGTTTCGCGCAATGTGCATTTTGACAAAGGCCTCAAAGTTGTATACGACCTCTAGGATGCCAAAAGGGGGATCACGACGTGCGTTTCCAAGAACAAGCGATAGATTGTCAGGGTGCTTGTGCCTGCTTAAGATTTGGTTAGCAAGCATCTTAAGAGGGGACGGCTGATGTGTGTACGAATCACGTAACAAGAAAAGATCGTCATTATTGGCCTCAAACAAGATGGCGAAACGCTCTGCAGGGTGTTCCTTTGCATAGCTTTCAATGACATCAAGAATGTGTGTGCTGGCTGGCTCTTTCGTGCCATTCACGTGATGCAGCTCACCAAGGAATGTAATCCTTTTGGCTGGTTGGGTGGCGATCAAGATTGGCCCATGCACACATTGGACGTTGGTGAAGATGAGACCAAGTGCATCCATGAAGTCAGCTTAGCTTTGCCTATACTAGCTGATCAAAAACCCTAAGCCCCGAACAAGATATATTACATCAAGCCGGCTAACCCAATATCTATACCCCTAAGCGCCAAACACATTTCCCAAGATCGCTCAAAATAGTGACATCGTGCGCCTCGGCCTAGGGGTTGACATCGTGATGCAAAGGTTTAAGAGAACAACCTTGCTATAAAGTAGTAAATATGACACAATCGTCTCCGCGTACAATCGACCGCATTTTACAACAGAACGGTTATGGCCGCATAATAAGAGTGCGGAGAACGCAACTTTTTACGTACCCCGTGTCTCGATGTTGTGGCAACGCAACCATCAGCACCCATGTTTCCTCTAGATGAGATGGCTCAATCTTATAGGCCCCGATCACNAAATGCACCAAAAGTATACTCAGATGTTCATGACTGTGTGTGCCCAATCGAAGATCTTATCGAAATGTATCAAGCAAANAAGCAAACGATAANTCACATACAAACAAAAAAACAAGTGCAACAAGCTCAGCGGATCATTGTTGGTTTTACAACTTCTACATAAGCACTTAAAGGATAATGAGCATATTTTAACAACTGCATGATGTCTAAAATTGTTTTAAAGAATTTTTGGTCATCTTTATACTCAAGCCCCATCTATGATTTATTTGAAGCCTACTTTGCGACGCTTTTCAATCATCCGGATGTGAGCAATCGTTTTGATGTGATTGAGGTATGGTCGGTCTTCAGCTGTGCACCGGCAGTGTCGGAAGTATATGCACAAAACAGCCGCGTGCTAAGAGTACAGTATTCTGGAGAAGGCTATTATGACAATGTTGCTAAGTATGACATCAATCTCATTCCTGCATTGAGTAGTGTGAATGTCGTGCCTTGCATTCTTGCAGGTGTTCACTTAAACATTCATAACTTTTGGGCGCAGCTTCAGCGTCCTAAATGGAATGAGTCCGATCATAACGCTCGTCGGTTTTGTAGCTTTGTCGTCTCTAATGGCGGCCCAATGGAGCGCAAGGCTTTCTTTCAACGATTAAGCAAGTTTAAGAAAGTTGATTCATGTGGCCGATTTGCAAATAATTGGGGAGTCCCTATACCTGATGCGGACTCGCCCGAGTATTTCACATTTCTCTCGGGATTTCGGTTTATGATATGTTTCGAGAACACACGTGTCGACTATTACATGACAGAGAAGGTAATCAACGCCTATCTTGGAGGATGCGTGCCTATTTATTGGGGATGTCCGCAAGCTGCAGACATTCTTAATCCCGAAGCTATTTTGATGCTCGATGAAAATGCGAGCGATGCCGGATTTCAAAAGTTGTTTGAGCGTGTGGTTGCCATGGAAAAAGACTCCGATCTATACCGACGCATGTATGAGCAGCCATTGTTTAAGGATGGTATTCCTTCGCCGTGGGTGCGCATGTCACATCTACAGGAATGTATAGTAAAATGTAAAGCAATTGCTCACCCTACCGACACTTGAATATGTTTCCCCACGTTCGCTCAAAGAAATGACCCTCTTCGGGATTGATGTCATGTGCGACAGTCAGCAATGCACGTTCGTAAAAGGCGATCGACCTTGATAATATGTTACTGCGCCTAACATTGAATATTCCAAACCACAATACACTCAGTTCATGTGGATAAATCTCATTTTTGTCAAACACATGTGTCCACCAATCACCGATGCTACCACCACTATCTTTGATGGTACCAACGACATATTTCCACGATGGCATAATGCAACATTTGTTTGGTGGTTGATGGCATTCAGTTATCGAAAATATGAAGTCTGCATAAAGTTCAGTACTTGGGCGGTGGTCCAATGGGGCGCCTTGAGTAAATAAAACATGATCTGCTACGTCGTTGTAATTGTTGATGATATGTTGCAAGTATGTTTGAGATTCTCGACCAACATTAGGTAATGGAATAACACAAGCCGGAACATCAATTGGTACTATTGCAATGTCTCCTTTGCTGTAAACAAAGATGCGAGCATCGGGACGTTTTTGATGTATGTCTTGCAACCAATCGAGTGATTCGGGATGATTGGAAGTGCTGTAATGAGCAACTACAACGTCCAACGTGGGTAACATGCATGTTCTTGGGTCTTGGGTCATCTTGGGACCCACCGAAATAATCGACGCGCCCAAATCTCCTTGCTTGACAATAAAGCAGAGTGAAAAATGAAGGGTCGAAACGTACCATCCAAGCCGTCTCGCCCCCAGCCACCTCGTCCCTTGCTCAACAATGGCCGCCCCCCCATGCGGCGGTGCTATACAATTCATCTATCCAAAAACCACCAGCCGTACATCATGCACATCGATCATCTTGAGCATCGTGATAGCACATCATCTTCCCATATTGTCGCTTTTCGCCGCAAAGACGATGCCATGGACGTCGCTAGGCTTCTCGAGGCGCATCACACCGAAAGTGCCGCATGGCCTTTGGCAACCTTATGCGAGGGTCAAGCATATCAACTTCTTGCCCCAAACAATGTTGAACTCCCATCCAAGCTGCAACATCTCACTCTTGATCATTGGTTTGATGGCGAGCTATTGGACTATTGCAATGAGCATTTCTTACACCAACTGTGGATTTCAAACAACGACGTCGAGGTCATAAATGTCCCCGTTACTTTAAACTTTGCACGCAAACAGTTCCGATTGCAAGTGGAGCAGACTTGAACCGGAAACACTATTTGAATGTAACTATTTGACTTATTTTTGTGCATGGCATGTTGGTGCGCTGCTTGCTCATAAAAACAATGCCTGTCCACAGATATAGAGACCGTGCGCCAAGGTGACATATGGATGCCGAGTCAGCATGGACGTTGATAGACGCATACTTCAAAGACCATGCCTATCCTTTCACGCGGCACCACATTGAAAGCTTCCGACAATTCTTGCGCCATAATATTCCACTCACCATAAAGTCTTACAATCCCATCACCATGATTAAGTATGACACGACCGGCGAGGAGGACTTCAAGGTTGAGGTCTTCGTTGGCGGCATTGATAGTGATGGAATCCGCGTGGATCGCCCGACCATGCCTGGCCCCGACGGCGCGCCCATTCTCCAACTGCCATATGAGGCCCGGATTCGGGATCAAACCTATCAAATGAATCTAGTTGCGGATGTTGTGGTTCGTTACACTGTTCGAGGTATCGTGCAACCTCTAAAGACATTGCCCGGCATCATCTTGGGACGCTTGCCCATCATGCTCCATAGTGACGCATGCATTTTGCATGGTCAGGGGGGTGACGTCCTCCGAGCGGGCGGTGAATGCCCCCTCGACCAAGGAGGCTACTTCCTCGTTGACGGCAAGGAGAAGGTCATCATTTCGCAGGAGCAGATGACGTCGAACCGATTATTCATTGAGCCAAGCCCTAAGGACGCAGACTTTTCATTCAAAGCACGCATCATTTGCACAGGAGAGACCGGCGAAACGGCATTGTCCCCACGTGTCGTCATGTTTAAGCTTGTGCGCAAGGAGCTTCCTGAATGGGATGGCCAAGGTACACGTGGTGAAAATAATGATGGTGAAGATGGTGAAGACGGCGGTGCACGCGGTGTGGCCAAGTCCGATGACATTGCAACTGCCCTGCGTCCCTTCCGCGGTGCCCTTTTGGTTAGTGCTCCTGGCATAGCTGGAGATCTGCCTATTGCCACGCTCTTCCGGGCGCTCGGGGTCGAAAGCGACGAGGCCATTGTGGAACACATTTTGGGTCACACCATTTCTCCCGATACCCAAGAGGCCTTCCTTGCTTTCCTACGCCCGTCCCTCGCGCAAGCAGCATCTTCCAAGCTGTACACCCAAAAGGACGTGTGGGCCAATTTGCAGCACCGCGTGTACTTCGAAGAGCCTAACTACGTTGCCCATGTGTTGTCAAACGATCTCTTCCCAAACATGATGGGTGATGCTGAGGGCGGCGTAGGTGCAGAAGCAGATTGGGATAGCCTAATGAGTCGTAAAGCCAAGTATTTGGGGCACCTCGTGCGTGATATTATGTATGTAGCTCTCGGCATTCGGGAGCCTTCAGACCGCGATGGCTATGCCTTCAAGCGCATCCATGTATCTGGCATGCTCATGTCCTCTCTCTTCCAACAGGCCTACAGCAAGGTGCGTGACCTTTGTCGCCGCCTTCTTGACCGAGAGTACCATTACGGCTCATACAAAAACACCGGGAATGTGACCGATCTTATTCGGTCGGATAACATACATTATTACCTTCCCGCAGCCATTATTTCGGACACGTTTCAACGCTCGCTCAAAGGAGCGTGGGGCTACAGTGAGGATCAAGACCCCGAACAAGGTTGGGTGCAGGATGTGTCCCGTATATCGTACCTTGGCTACTTGAGCCACATGCGCCGCGTCAACAATAATCTCGATCCATCCCTCAAAATAGCAAGCCCCCATCGGCTTCATAGTCAACAATGGGGGATCATGTGTCCTTTTGAAAGCCCCGATGGTGCTGCCGTGGGTTACCTCAAGAATTTTGCACTCCTCACACAGATATCATTTGGCACAGACCCGGCCCCAATCCGTCGGTGTCTCGAAGACCTCGGGACCTTACCCTTGCGCAATACATCCGTGGCCCTTGATCTAAGTGCTTGTCGCATCTTCGTGAATGGCCTGTGGTTTGGCGTACATCGCGATCCGCCGACGCTTGTCCGACGTCTACGAAGTTTGCGTCGCACCGGCCTAATAAATGCTTTCACGTCGATCACATGGACCATCGCGGCTAACGAAATCCGTGTTCTCACGGAGGCAGGCCGGGCGTGTCGGCCCTTGATTCGCATAGGGCCTATTGGAAAAGCCGCATCCAACAACGCGTTTCAACCTATGTGGACGCCAAACATGCCTGGCTCATGGTACGATTTGATCTTTGGCACCCTTCTCGATTCTGCCCTAAAAACAAAAGAGCGTTATTATGACGAATCATACACGCCGCCAAGGAACATTCCATCTCTAGCAAACCTTTCGGACGATGCATTATGGTCTGCGCTTCAAGAACACGAAGGCGTCATCGAGTTCTTGGACATCGAAGAGGTTAATACACAACTCCTTGCCCTCAATGCTAGCGCAATCGGCCCTTTTCATACGTATGCCGAGATTCATCCGGCAACTCTCTTGTCGGTTGTAACTCAAAATATTCCGTTTTCAAACCACAATCAAGCGCCTCGCAACATTTTTCATGCGGCTCAAGCTAAACAAGCGATTGGATTGTATGCAACAAACTTTAATAAGCGTTACGATACGTCCTCTTACATTTTGCACTATCCGCAACGTGCAATCATAAATACTCGGGGTGCTCATTACACACGAGCTGTGGACATGCCAAATGGCGTGAACGTTATAGTCGCCGTTGCCACTTACACTGGTTTCAATCAAGAGGACGGAATTATCCTTAACAAGCACTCAATTGACCGCGGTCTTTTTCAGATTTCGGCATATAAAACAATGACAGCCAAAGAAGGAGCGCCGAATGATAGGACGGTTGTGCGCTTTTCCAACATCACGGATGAAAACAATGAGGCCGCGGACGCTAGCTCAGGCTCGGCTCCCATAGGTAACGTCAACTTTGCGGACTACCGATTGTTGGACAAGGAAGGCTTGGCGAAGGCGGGTTCCAAGATCCCCAAGGGCAAGAAAGCGGCCATTATCGGCCTTGTGCAAGAAGTCACTCAATATGCAGAAGAGAAGCGCGGGGTTGCAAGCGAGCTAGTGAAAAAGAAGACATTGACCAATGTATCGCGTTATAGTGATGTTCACCATTACGGGGTGGTCGACAAGGTATCTGTCGTGCACGCAGACCCTGCCGACGGCAATTCATACCGCACAGCTAAGATACGGTTTCGTAAGATACGTCGGCCGGAGCTCGGTGATAAGCACTGCCTGACACCCGATCACGACGTGCTTACAACGCAGGGCTGGGTACCGATCGCAGAGGTCACTAACGACCATGAGGTGTGTAGCTTGACAAATGATGGCATCATCACATATTCGCAACCGACAGAAGTATATGCATATCAATGCGAGAATGAAGATATGTATCACATCAAAAGCCAGCAAATTGATTTAATGACAACTCTTAAACATAAAATGTATGTTAAATTACGCGGGGACACCAAGTATGGACTCTATGAAGCACACACGATTCAAGGTAAGAGAATATCGTACAAGAAGAACGGCTTGAATAAAAATGAAGATTACCACTTCATACTCCCCAGTGTTGGACATCACATTGAGAAAAATCTTGACATGGATGCTTGGTTGGAGTTTGTTGGATTTTGGATTTCGGATGGTTGGGCTTGTCACACCAGTCGGATGCGCCCCAGTCGCCATACCGCTTCTGAAGACCACGTCGTTGAAATATGTCAAGTAAATCCTGTAGACAAAGATCGACTAATACAAGTGATTCGAAATTTGGGGTATACACCTATTACAAGCACTAAAAACAAAGTGAAAGTAGCAAGCGAACAATTAGCTTCGTATTTCTTACCATTAAGTGTCGGTGCACCACACAAACGACTACCATCGTGGGTTTGGAAATTGAGCGAACGGCAATGTCATGTTTTATATGAAGGTCTTCGTAGAGGCGATGGTACCGTTACAAAAAGCAAAAGTGACATTTACTTTACCAGTTCTGTGGGATTAAAGGATGACGTGCAACGCCTTGCATTACACGCAGGCTGGTCGGCAAATGTTGTAAAACGGTATGAAGCAGGCTATGATTGTCGCTTGAGAGATGGCAGAATAATCAAAAGTAGCTTTGATTCATGGGCTGTTAATATTGTCAAGGCAAAATGTCAACCTACCGTAAACCATGGCCATGTGCATAAGCAAAAAGTTCAAGTTGAAGAATCTGTAGTGTACACTGGATCGGTGCATTGCCTAGAGGTACCGTCCCATGTCTTCTACGTTCGGCGCAATGGCAAGCCGGTGTGGACGGGCAACAGCTCGCGCCACGGCCAAAAGGGGGTCGTCGGCATGATCTTGCCTCAACAAGACATGCCCTTCACCAAGGACGGCATGGTGCCCGATGTCATCATTAATCCTCACGCCTTTCCGAGCCGCATGACGGTGGGTCATTTGGTAGAGTGTGTATTTGCTAAGCTCTGTTGCTTGCAAGGTACCATGGGCGACGGCACCGTCTTTTTGCCGTTTGATCCAAAAGACGTCCATCGGCGGCTTGAGGATCAGGGCTTTGAGGGAGCAGGGAACGAGGTTTTGTATAATGGCCGCACAGGCGAGCAAATAGCAACGGACATTTTCTTCGGCCCGACGTTTTACATGCGACTCAAGCACATGGTGGCGGACAAAATGCACGCTCGTGGAGATGGTCCCAAAGACCAACTTACACGTCAACCAACATCGGGCCGCAGCGACAATGGTGGCCTCCGCATTGGTGAGATGGAACGTGATGTTCTTCTTGCTCACGGGCTTGCGGCATTTTCAAAAGAAAGCATGATGGAACGGAGCGATAAGTATGCATATGACATATGCCGTAAGTGTGGAGTGGTTGCACATAGCATCGGGCAAGTGGCACAATGCATGTCTTGCGGTGGCGAAGATATTGCACACGTGGAAACTCCGTATGCTTTCAAACTATTGTTACAAGAGATGCAAGGCATGGGTGTTGAGTTACGTTTGCGAACTGATACTCATGATGCACCCGAAGTGAACACATTGGAAGAGGAAGACGGAGGTGATGATGAAGAATACGAAGAAGGCTACGAAGATGACTTCAGTAACTCTTCAGGTGGTGCAGAAGAAAAGCCTCGGGGTGAAGAAGGCAGCATTGACAAAAATAGTAGCAAGGACAATAGTAGGGATGATGAGATATTGCTCGACATAGAAGACGACACGACAGTAAAGGCGGGGCCAGTCGAAACAAACAAGGAGTCTATTATCCTTGATGATATTGATGATATTGATGAAATTGATGACAATAACTTGAATCCGGTTCCCGAAACGATAGACAATGGTGTAACAATTGCAAATACATCATTGCAATCAATTGGCGATTTTGCGAAAAATACGGGGACCAAAGGTAATGATGTGCCGAATGGTGCCCAAAGCGATATCAAGGTCATAAACATAACAAGTGGATGGGGCGCAAATGCATCGCGCGATGAGGTTGCGGACGATGCCGACGACACATTTAAAAAAGAGGAGGATGACGTCCAAGCATACTATTCAAGCGCTGGTGCTGATCTCGACCCTGCATTTGCAACGAATGGCTATGGGCGGTCCGCCGTTGTTCCGGACATTTCCAAACACCTTGCGTATCCGGATATCATCGATCCAAAGAATGCAAACATGATGGCGGGTGATGATTAGGGGCAAACATTGTAGCTGGAAAACAAAATGCCACGCCTTTGTAGACGTTGCAAAGAAGCCGAAACATGGATGGGGAATCGAGCGGCACATTTGCCATTGTGGTTCTCCTGATTTTAATGCTCGGGCTCGCCGGTGTCATTGTGTACCTTTATATGAGCTTCCGGACTCACAAGGATGACATGGAAAAGAGTTTTACGACTGTTGATGCAAAGGTGAAGGTGAACGAGACTAAGATCGTTGACGAAAGCACGAATCGCCTTGGCAACATTAAGTATGTAGTCGACCAAGTAAATGATGTAAATGACTCGATTTGGAACACCTACAATGCGATGGCCTCATCCAACCAGATTGCCATTAACACACTGGCATCATCCAATGTCGCCCTTGCAAATGGTATTGATGCATTCTTTCGCACATCAACCTCGGTCACTCAACAAGACCGTAAACGTGTGTGGGAGCTAACTTCGTCGAACATGGATCCACGCCTTGATGTTATTCGCAATGTTACTCTCACGGGCGGCATGACAGCTTTAGACCTCAAACCTCCAAGTGCCGGTCAAGCACAATCAGTGAAGGCCCGGTTTTGTGGTGCAGGTGCGGGAGCTCCGTGCATATCATTCCCTGACGACAACGGCGACACTTACCTCACCTCATTCAGCTCCGGGCGCTCCATCATTCTTGACTCACCTGTAAATGTCAAGGGTGACATGACGCTCACAGGGACAAATGGAGCTACCACACCCCGCAAGATAACGTCTGCCAACGGCATTGTTTTCGATTCAACATTGGGCATCAAAGCAGATCCCATTACGGATACAGCCCTCAATGTGAGTAGCACGGCTGCCGGCATAAACAACCTCATAAAGGCGGGTAACATCACCATCACCAAAGCGGGAGAGTTGCAAATAACAAAAATATGGCCAGGCACCAATATCTCTGCATCAGCAACCATTTCCATGGATACGAATGGCAGGCTACTTATCACAGCGCCAACAGGCATGGAGATCAAGGGCCCCTTAAATGTATCGGGTACTGCCACGATGAACGGTGTCGCTCTCCAAACAGTAACTCAAGATGCCCAGCCGATGGGTGGGTGAGACGTGCTCACTGCAGTGCCGCTCACAACAAGCCGCTCACAAATTGTACTTTTTCAGACCAAGGTAGAAATGGAAGGCAACCCGTTTTTTGTACCTGTACTAGTAAAGAGAGAGACACTTAGAGGATGAATGAAAGTGTCGCAACTTGTCCAACTTCGAGTATATGGATTGCTATCGGGTGGATCGTCATGCTCTTGCTCCTTATGGCCCTCCTATTCCCGACGTCACTAATTCGGAACAAGGAAGCCTTTGCAGTCCTAGCGCGGATGCCAGGCGCCGATATGGCCGAAATGGCCCCTTCGGCATTTTGTGACTACCAAACATTGTTCGAAATGTCGGGTGCTGATCATCGTGGTCCGTTATTATACAGGTCATGCATGGGTCTTGCTGATCCAGCCCGCAATTTTGAGAAACGCATGGATTCTTACATTAAGACTCTTGGCTACCTTGTGAGCAAGCAAACTTTGCAAACCAACGACACTAAAGATGTTATTCAACGTATGCATGCAGCACTTGAAACGATAAGAACCGCGAATGGGCAACACCATAAGTTGCAAGGCCCGATCTATGCAATGGTTCTTCAAGCGCCTTATTACAGGGACGAGCGCACCGGCATTCCGGGCAATCATAGCAATATAACGGTGCAACCCTTCAACGTCATGGAGTACAAATACTCTGCAAGTGTTATCCTTAAAAATCTTGTGGAAGGATCTAGCATTCACAACATGGATGCACCAGAGCCGGGCATATTTTTCTTGGTTTACCTTTTATGCCCAATGTACGACCCGAGCAACCGCTTTCGCATACTTTCAAAAGAGGCGCGGGCTCAAGGCATCCGTGATTGCTTACTGCCATTTCTTCAGAACACGACGAATGAAAAGATGTGCAAGATCAAGTGCGCCAAAAATGATCTTTTGCGTTGTGGCTGTTTAAACCGCACAAAGCCATATGATGCAAAGTGCCTTGGTCCCAAAGGTAAGGGAGATCGGCAGAAAAAAGATTTCACGACCTATGGAATCATATATCGCATAAATGAGCGGGATGCAAGCATGAGCGACATGTTTGACGATGCTGCTTATCACACCGACGCATGCACGGGCAAGATCTAATTTGAATACTTTCTCTTTTTTGCGCGTTGCTTATAGAATGGCAAACCTTGACAACATAACACGTGAACAATGCAAAAGTTGGCTTCGCGAGCCGACACGTAACCCATTGACCAATCGAGCGATCGACATTGGGAAAACAACGTACAGACGGATAGTTCAGCTATGCAAGGACAAGCACAACATTGAGCTGTTAACAATGGAAAATAGGCCGTTTGATGTGCCGAAGGACCAACTTTTTGAGTTCATGAAGACAAAGTTCATTTTGCAAGCACGCACTTTGGTAAATGCTTGTGACTTTTATGGGTTTATAACAAATAGTTTTGTTTTAATTGCTCGTAAACTTTTCCAATTAGGAACGCAAACCCTCAAACACAACATGGTTCGTCCAGAACAAAGGGAATCCCTTGAACGTCTTGTAAGTGAGCTCGGTAGAATATCAGCCGAATCGTATCCAATTAGAAGAACCGGCTGGCTTTCGCAAGGTGTCAGTACATACATCAAAAGCTCCATAGACACTGCCCTAAAGGACCTATTGTTTGGACATCAATTGGAAATCGATGTCCCAAGTCTTAAAGGTCACATTGAGGCTCTAGAGTTTAATGTTTCTGTTGAAAAACATACGTCGCCTATTGACGTCAAAAGCATTATGCTCAAGTATAAATCATTGATTGAACTTCAAAAAGAAGTAGAACTTCAACGAATTGAAATCAAATCTGCGCATTTTACCATACCTTCCTCGCACCCGCATTCTTTGCCACAATCAATAAGCCAAGAGAAGGTGCGGCAAGTAAAGCGTAAAAAAGTTATAACTGACCCAGATGAGTTTTTCCCTTGGGAGGTGACAATCGACAATGTGCAAACGGACAGAAGTAATTTTCGGTCGCATGCAAAAATGTCTGCGATGAGCACCTTGCCGAAAGTTGAAGCAGAGGATACCCCTCTACCACCATTGTCACCAGCAAAAAGAACAAAGATCTTAAAAGAGCTAAAAGAAGCATGTACGGTAATGAAAGACGCTTTCACGTTACAAAGATTTGACAGAATGACAAAGAAACAGTTGCAATTGATTGTGCGCATTGGAGAAAAGCGGGGACAACAACAGTGCTATTATGTGCGCAACATCTATCAAATGTGGGCAAATGCAAGCAAAGAAGATAAGCGATTTGTTGATCCACTCACCCGCAATAGTTTATCGCCCTCTGAAAAGGACGATATTATGAGAAAGATCAGATACCTCAATCCAAAGGCCGGGGACCCTCGCAATGTGCGGGTTCAAAAGGACCCGAAACTTCTATTGACCGTCCGGCAAGAAGGCGACTTCTATCACATTCATATTGCAAGAAAAGTGGGTTCATATACCGTCATTCTTTATGACTTGGGCTATGTTCCCGCGACAATCGAAAGCAATGATGTTAACGGTGATGCAAACGGCACATCTGCGGCAATAATTTCTATGATTCAAGAGCTATTCGACAAAGGACGCCTGTTACGCACCAATTTCATACCTTATACATGTTGTAAAGTACATTTGGGTCGCGATATCAAATATTGGACCGCACCAAGCTCGGGCGATGAGTTTGTCCGCGGAATCAATTTGAAGAAGTTCCGCAATATGGCAACAGAGTTGTATCAGTATTTGTAACTTTCTAATGTAGAAGCGCCAGCCATGAATGTTGAAAAGATTCTATCTGGACTCAACATTCTTAATATTTTGCTGTACATCTTTGGCGTCACAATGCTTGTGCACATCGGCTTACTCATTTTCACTCGTTTTGAGAGAACTATCACAATCGACAGCACAAACACATTTGGCAGTGGAGGGGTGCGCCATGTGCGTGTGAACAACATGGTTACCGACAAAGAAGGCCGCACATACATGATCCGCAATGTTCTCTTGCTTTTGCACTTCCGTGCGGCTGAGGTCCAAGCCAAGTTGAAAACAGGTCAGACATACACTGTGCGCGGCTATGGTGTACGCGTGCCATTTTTGGGCATGTATCCTACAATTACGACGGTTGATGCCCGTTAATTGATGGCAAAAACAAGGTCACATGTGTGCTTAGCACCCTATGTCATCGTCATCATCCTCCATTATGGGGTCACTCGCTGGTCGTTTTGTGCGTGGCCTTTTAACCCCCGGCTCTTTCGTTTTATACCCTTCCCATGGTGGCATGCCCATGTCAACACGCTCGCGAGCGATGTTCAGTTCACTTACGAAAGAAGTGATAATTGGCATGCAAACATTTTCCCAATGTACAGGATCGAACGGCACCTCAATTATATCAATGCGTTGAAGCTTCCATGGCATTACACGCACGATCTCAACATCAACGTTGTTTTTCATTTGACTCACGGCCTCGTCATGAGCCCACATGATAGCCTCTTTTGGCGTAAGTGACTCGTCCGAGTAGATTGAAAAGCGCTCTTGGGTGCTTGCACGTACAAGGCGAACCGTCACTCCTGCATCCGGTGTCGGCAAATCGGGCATTGTCTCGAGCTCCTCTGGTTCGACAATTACGATCTTGGCTTCGATGTAGTCTGTGCAGCTTAAGCCTAGCGTCGACATCTGGCCCTGCATCTGCATGTAGTAGTGTTCGGGCACTTCGCCCTTGAGCTCACGTTGTGCAGGGCACTTAACCTCAATGTTGCGCCCCCACTCCGTGACCGAGTCAGGAGATGCCCCAAAGCCTGGAATTGTTGGATGCGTCATCAGACCAAGGTCATGTATAACAACATTTTGACGACGTGCCCGGTAGCAACGAAGAGCCATTTCCTCAAAGATGACGCCATGGTCAATAATGGCCATGGCGAATGGGCTCATGACATCTGAAAGGAGACCGATCTTCTTTAGGATCAGCTGCTCCTTGTTACCGAACTTGCCCCGGTTGCCTGCCGTTGCGATGTCGCTCGCCGTGAGACCCTGTCTGCGTGCCAAGTACCATGGTGCTGTGCGTTGAGCTATGCTTCCCTGTCCGCATAGCCACTCCACATGCTTGCGCTCCTCGTAGAGCCGTTGTGTTTCTATAGCTATTGCATTCGGACAAGCAACTGTTGCCATGACATTGCTGAGATAGGCCGCAAACTTAGATGGCTTGGTGCGCTCAAACGTCTTTGGAAATGCGGCCTTAAATGCACGCAAATGCACTTCGATGGCACGCATTAGTGCCATATCAGGTGGGCTACCCCCTTCGTTAGCATCCATTGTCACACTTACACATGCTAATGCACTAGTCTCTAAATGCCCTTGAACTTCTTTGCATGTGCCTTTTTCTCTTGGTCGCGTTTGAAGTCGTTGAACCGGCGCACCACCGATGAAATTGCGAAGTCGAGCTTTGGTTCGGACTGTGGATGTTCGGACTTGATTGTTGTGGTCTCTTTCAGAACACGAGCTGCACGAGCCGACACTATGCGCTTCACTGGTTCCGCGGGGTCTGGCGAATGTCCCGCGTGTACTCGTAGTTTTTGCGATGCCGACGTGAACCAAGCCTCGATGGAGGCCATGAACATGTCGGATGCCATTTGCACCTTTCCGTTTCACAATCATGTGTGTGACGCCTTTATGTGCAGAAACAAAGTCTTGATTGACATCCTTTTTTAGGCAAGACCGATCACACGGATCGGTCGATTGTCATTGCTTTCAAGGGCAACGCCGTCGTCCCATATATCTAGGCATTGGATGGCACCACCCTCAAATACGCGCGACATGCCTGTGTCTACAAACCATATGTTCTCGATGGTAGATGTTGCAATCCCATCAAGCATGGGATTGTGTCCGACAACAAGGCGCCGCGCCGTCATGCCACCCACAACATTTTCAAGGTGACCTAGTAGTTTGGGTAACATGGAGATTGGATACGATTGGTCGAGGCATTGCCGAGTCCATACGATACCCTCGCCATCTATGAACAACTTTTGAAAGGCCTCCGCATCATGCGGGTTTAACCGTATCCCAAGGAGAAAGAGCCGTGCAATGCGGTTAATAGATGCGAATGGGTGAATGCGCCCTCCGTCGGCATCCCCTTGTTCCAAATGACTTGGAAGCAAACCTGCATGACATAGTACAGTTGACCCTATTTGCACTACCACCGGCCGTTCGGAAAGTATGCGGGCCATGTATTGCCCTGGCGCAAATGTGGCGGCACGCACCTTGGGGCCGCCCAACATGGCCAACGATTTTGGTGATACATAGCTAAAGTCACCAAAAACATTCAAGAACTCGTGGTTGCCCAAAAGACTGATCACGCGACCTCCATGCCGCTGGGCCTCGCGATCAAGATTGCGCATGAAGAAAAGAACTTGGACATCGGCCGTGGCCTCCCATTCTGTATTTGAGCCATCGGGCCCCCGAACACGACTGTCAAGTTGATCGCCCACCTGGACCAACCATGTGTCTTTCGGAGTTGCAGTCCACTGCAAGTGCTCATTGATGATGCCAATCCTACGCAACAAGGTCGATAAACGTTCCAAGTCACCATGGACGTCGCCTATTACCATAAGCCGCTTACGGGCTGGGAAGACTGCATCAAAAGCATGAGTCGACAATGCCGTCATGGAATACAATCCACCGTTACCTAAAAAATGGAGTTAAAAATGGACACAAAGTTGCGCATTAAGTTGAACGCAACCACTTACTACAAAATATACTCATAATCTCTAAATGGCTGCGTTCTGCATTGACGAGTGCGGTCGCGGATGTCTATGGGGGCCTGTTGTTGCAGCGACAGTTGTGTTGCCGCCGACGTGCCCCGAGAATAACCCATTGTGGAACAAGATCCGCGACAGCAAGAAAGTCTCAGAAAAGCAAAGGCCCATCCTAGCCGAGTACATCAAGAGAATTGCGTTGACGTATGGCATTGGCTACGTGAGCGCCGCCGATGTCGATCGCCACAACATCTTGCAAGCGACCATGCGCGCCATGCACCTTGCCCTCGATCACGCATGGCGGCGTTGGGAAGTGATGCATCCTAATGAGGCGCATCCGGGCATGATTTGGGTTGACGGCGATACATTCAACCCGTATACACCTCCGGGTGCCGATGCAGAAGTCCTCGATTACGAGATGTTTCCGCACGGCGATGCAAATGTACATGGCATTGCTGCGGCATCCATCGTTGCAAAAGCAGACCGCGATGCTTGGGTCGTTGCTCAAGCCGCCGAGGACCCCACTTTGGCTCCTTATCAACTCAACAAAAACAAGGGATATGGCACAGCTGTACACATGCGCGCGCTGAGAGACGTGGGCCCGCACACACTGCATCGCTACACATTTGCACCAGTGCGGGCTGCTGCAGGATCGGGCGATCTTGTCTGATTAAGTAGTAGAAGAAGCTCTGGTCAACGCCGCTCCTTTTTGTCATTTTCGCATAAATGTCCCGACGCATAACACGACGTATGGCGGCCGAAATGGCGGCTTCAAATCCGGCTCCGTCACCCTCTTCTTCGTCGGCCTCGTCATCTTCTTCTGCCGATGCAGCAGCTCGTGCTGAGGCTCGTGCAGAGGCTCGTGCTCTGGCCGTTGCTACTACTGCGCGTAAGAAAGAGGCCGCCGCGGCCAAGCGCCAGGCCGAAGAGGACGCCAAGGC
>JGI25908J49247_10000090_pt1 | contig 23755 bp, 13 predicted proteins | sample LauGreSpBDMM15SD_2_FD_49247 | JGI IMG/M metagenome (IMG submission 49247) | reverse complement strand
CCCATAACCAAAGATAGCTTTATCACCACCGTAACTTGCGGCTGCGTAAGAAGCCCTTGCAGACCGGGTTTGTCCGGGGCCCGTATAATATACAAATGCAGTATCAGTACCCATAACACCTGTATTTGATACTAGATTGTATGCGTACACGAAGTCTCCTTGTGTATTGCCGAATCCAAATATAGCTTTATTACCACCATAACCTGCGGCTGCTAATGAATGTCTAACAGTACCGACACCTGCTGTATCAGTAGCTACAACACCAGTGTTTGATACTAGGTTAGTCATTGATAGATAATTAGCTCCTGATAGGCCAAATCCATATCCAAATATGGCCTTATCACCACCATACCCTGCGGCTGCTAGGTATTGTCTAACAGTACCAACACCTGCAGTATCTGTAGCTACCACACCTGTGCTTGATACTTTGTTGGTGATTGCGGTGTATGTAAGACCTGTGTTACCATATCCAAATATAGCTTTATTACCACCATAACCTGCGGCTGCAAGATTGTATCTAGCAGTACCAACACCAGCGGTATCTGTAGCTACCACGCCAGTATTGGATACTAGGTTAGTAAGGGCTTTATTACTATAGGAAACAGTAGTACCATATCCAAATATGGCCTTATCACCACCATACCCTGCGGCTGCTAGGTATTGTCTAGCAGTACCTACACCTGTTGTATCTGTTGCCACCACACCTGTGCTTGATACTTTGTTGGTGATTGAAAGATCACCACCATTAGTACCATATCCAAATATAGCTAGCTGGGTAGGAGGAGGAGTCGTACTAGTATCATTAATCGTTACAGTACTACTTGTGGCAACTATGGTACCACTGGTACTACCGGTTCTCAATGACACCGTAAATGTTTCTGATCCTTCTGTTGTGGCATCATCTGTTGCAGTTACAGTAAATGAACCGGCATTAGAGGTTATTGTAAATGAACCTGAACTGTCTGAAAAATCACCGTCTGCAGTAGTTACATTATTAATTGTCCAGTAATATGTTCCATTGGTAATATTTTTTCCACCAACATTAAATGTTAAAGAACTACCTTCATTAACACTTCCAGATGCCGGTGTTAGGGTATAAGTAGTATATAAACTACTAGTATCAAGAATTTCAACATTGGCAGCAGTATAAACAATATTTCCTGTAGATGAATTTGTTCTTAATTGAAGTTTAAATGTTTCGCCTGTCTCATCCATTAAAGATAAATCAGCATTTGCCATTAAAGTAAATGTGCCAGTATTATTTGTTATTGTAAATATGCCAGTATTTGCTGTAAAATCTGCAGCAGTTACGTTGGCTGTGACAGGTAATACTGAATAGAAAAGATTCGCGCCGTCGCGTGCATTTGCTGTAACTAGAGTAAATGCCACTAAATTACCTTCAGCAACTGTAGCAGTATTGGCAGTTAAACTGACAACAGAACTATTGTCTATTAAAGTAATTACGGGCGATGTATAAATTACAGCTCCTTCTACACTACCTGTTCTAATCAAAATGTTAAAACTAACATTACCTTCTAACGCATAAGAAGCAGTTGGTAATGCAATATTAGCATAACCGCCAGAAACTTTAACAGAGCCTGTTAATGAATTTGATCTAAATTTAGTTGAATCTATTGGCATTTTGTGTTCTTATGATATTGTATAGTACAATGTCGTACCGTCAGTTAGTGTTGTCTGAAGGTTCAATATTACAGTATTTCCATTATCTGCTTGAGGAGTAAATCCTGCCTCAGTAGTTATAGAACCAACTCTATATGATGCAAATGCCGAAACTAAATTATTTGCAGCATTGCCATATCTTACAATTAGCTTATCCGTATTATTTATTTTCTTCGGTGCCTGTAATACTTCCATTGAAGAGCTTGCTGGTACTGGCATATTAAACGCAAAATATGCTTTTGCCAAAGAATTCGCATCTGCCCAAAGAGCAGTAATAGTAACATCATCAATGTGATGGTTTACAAATTTAAGACTTTCAACAATAGCATATGATTGTTCTGGTGCTAACAATGTAATATTATTATTACTTGCATATAATGTCTGACCAATTGTATTATAAGTTATATCATCATATATTGTTTCATATGTAAATGATGCTGATAATAAATTATTTGTTGCAACCTCTGATGCATCAAATCCTTGAATATTAATCTTATTACCAGGTAAGAATATTTGCGGTCTTTTAATGAATTCTAATGATGCACCAACAGGAACGCCAATCTTATTAGCAAGTACTGCCGTATTCGATGATGCATATGAAACATTGCTCGATACAAACGCCATTTGATTGGAAATGTTTGTTATTTGCATTGAACGCAAAATGAATCTACTTGTTGTCGGAGTACTTGGGAAAGTAACCGCAGGACTCATTGTATTATTTACGGTAAAACCAACTGTGCCATCAATAGAAGTATTAAACAGTTCGGAACCAATAGTGCTCTTAATAACACCATTTTCCTGAATAACAATGCCTCTGCCCGCAGTAAATGCACCAACTGCTCTTGCGTTTGTAAAGTATAAATTGCCAGATGCTTCTAATAGGTTTGCTGTAGTAAAGTTACTTAATGTTAATACTGTATTGGCAATATTTGCCAACAATGCTACATTGGCAAACAATGCTACATTGGCAAACAATGCTACATTGGCAAAGTTTGCTCTTTCTGCAGATGAGGTTGACCCTGGAACAAATTTTGTACCATTCCAAACTAATATACCATTTACACCTATACCTGACAGATCAACGTCTGCAAAGACGTTCATACTCATTTGTTCTACATTGGATAGAACGCGTGCATTTGTGAAGTATTGATTAGTTCTTTCAACTACATTGGCAGTAGTTAATAACGGTGTAACTGTTTGGACAACACGTACATTGGTGAAATATAGATTAGTTCTTTCAACTACATTACCCGTGGTCAATAACGGTGTAACTGTTTGGACAACACGTGCATTTGTGAAGTATTGATTGGTTGTTTCAACTACATTACCCGTGGTCAATAACGGTGTAACTGTTTGTACAACACGTACATTGGTGAAATATAAGTTGTCAGCAGTTTCTACAACATTTGCTGTAAATAATCCCAACCAAGCATTGGCTTGTACATAGGCAGCAGATATTAAATTGGCACCGAATATTGTGCCACCCGCACCGGAACCAATTACAACATTGTTGGCAAGTAATGTATTAGCGGATACTGTTTCTGTTAAACGAATGTTGCCAACAAACGCACCTGTTGTTAGGAATATTGTGTTTGCAATAGTTAAATTGCCATCGACATTTAAATTCTTGGCATTTAAAGTATTAACAAATGCAATTGCATCAAATACTCTTGTATTTGTATAGTATAAATTACTACTAGCTTCTCTTACGTTAGCTGTAGTTTGATTTTCTAAACTTAAAACTTTAATTGCTAAATCAGCAACATTTGCAACTTCACTATTAACAAATACTGGAATGAATGCGTTTACGTTACTATCATAAACAAGTGCTTTACCTGTTGTTAAATTTCCACCTAATTTAACATTAAACAGAGTACCAATAGATAAGTTTGCTACATTTGCAGTAACTCTATCATTTGTAAAATATAAATTCGAAGGACTTTCTACTACATTAGCAGTAGTTAATAACGGTGTAACTGTTTGAACAACACGTACATTAGTAAAGTATAAATTCGAAGGACTTTCTACTACATTAGCAGTATCCAATGTTGTCCAACGTCTGTAACCAGCTAGGTCAGAGGTAAATACTTGACCTAGCTGCGACGGCAATCCTAAGTCTGGTTCTGTTTCTGATAATTCTATGAATTCATAACGATCAGCGCTGACATTAGCGCTTGGTACCTTATGGACTCTTCCGGATATTAGTTTAGTCATTTGCTGATTCTAATACGCTCATTACTAGTTGAACGGTGTTGTTTGCGCTTGCGCTTGAATATACTTTTTGTCCTGTTTCTAAAACCAATTTCGCACCTGCACTAATTACAGCCATAGAATCGCCTGCAGGTATTTTAAAATTCTTAGCCATAGCAGTTTTTACATTACCTGTAGCATTGGTTGATCCATGGTAAAAACTTACCTGCGTCGTAGTATTTGTAATATTTGTTGCTTGTACAGACAAGAAAATAGAAGTTTTACGAGTTGGTGCAGTATATAACAATCTTTCTTCTGTAGTCAGATCTGCTGTTACTGTTTTAAATACGTTTAGTGCGGTTGCCATTTGATTTTATCCTTCGACTGCTAATATATATGGCGTCATTACTGAGAACAAAGCTTTCGTAAATGTTCTACCAGAAATTGTACCATCAACTCTGTTAAATACTAATTCTTGACCAATTCTAAAGTCACCTTGTTGGTCTGTACTTGTGAAATAAACTCTTCCACCTTTTTCTTCAGTAACTTCATTTTCCTGTATTGGGAATCCGCCGTTGTATGGCAATGCTGTTTGAAGATTTGTACCTGAGCCAATATATTCAAATGTATAACCCAAAGCAGAAATATAGCTAGGTTGATGTAAACTTACTGTGGAATTTGCTCTGATTACGGTATCAGTCTCGCCTTCCAACAATGTTACCAATGATGTGTTTGCAACTAGAGGTGTACTATTGGCAACTGTAAAGAATGCAACTGTGCCATTACTAATATTAGACCAATTTTGATTAATATATCCGTTTACTTCAGCTATAATATAATCTCTGTTTGCAAGTATAATCTTAGCCGCATTAATTACATTTGCATTATTGCTCAAAGTACTATAAGAGATAGGGCTTTTCGTTGGTGCAGCATTTGCACCAAGCGTAATTATATCTGTAATTAAGTCTATATCTCTCAATACAATATTAGCTTCAGCAATTGATGCTGCAGGTGCTGCTGTAGTATTTTGTTTATATATTGACTGGTATGGAGGATTAAATAGAGTGGCGTTAATAAACTCTATTGTTTCTGCTCTAATAAAATCTTTATTGGCAATAATTAACTTAACTGCATTCGATACATTTGTAGATATTGTTGCTACATTGCCTGATAGAGCTACTTTAGTCTGTGCTACATTAGGACCATTTGTAATAATATTATTAATTAAACTAATTTTTTGCAGTACAATATTTGCTTCTGCTAAAGTTGCCGCAGTTGCTGCTGTAGTATTTTGTGTATAAACAGATTGACGTACACTTGTGATAGGAACACATCGTACAACTTCATCAATGATACTACCTATAAAGTTATAAGCTGCGCCGGTCTGTACAATTTGTTCATTAATTTGCGTATTAGCTGAACTAAAGTTATAATAATACACACCCGATTGAACAGATTGTCTATTTCCATCGTGTCTTAAATCAAATGCAACACTATCTAAAATAAAGCCAACATCTCTAGAGCAAGTAGCTTGCGCATTTGCTACATCAATAAAGTTGTTGGCATTTGCAAAGAACCCCGGGTATGTTTGATTAACATATGCAATCGTCTCTGCTTGAATAAATGATCTATTCAATAGAATTAAATTTGCAGAATTATTAACATTTACATTAGTATTTGCTGGAAATTTGTTTGGAACAATTCTATCTGATACTCCAGATGTTCCATTATTAATAATATTTACAATTAAGTTGTAGTTATTAGTAATAATATTAGATTCATTTGCCGAACCACCTGTCCCCGAAACTTGAGCAATATTTGCCTGTTTCGGTGAAGTAATTGTAATATTTTGTGCAATATTTGCTGCCAATACTTTGGCATGGTTAATTGCAGCAACTGTTTCTACGGATTGATTGGCTATTGCAGAAGATGTTTGCGACCAGTATTGTAGACCAGCAAAATTAGATTGCGTATTGCTATTATAACCCAAATCAAATGCAAGAGAATCTACAATTAAACCAGTGTCTCTTTCACATTTTTCTTGATTGTAACCGGCAACCTTTTTATTTCTAATAATGTCATCTATTATTGTGCCGATGAAATCATATGCAGCAGTTGTTTGTGGTACTTGATTTTCAATCTGAGTAGAAGTAAAATCGTTATTGTAATAATACACACCTGAAGTTATAGACTGACGATTTCCACCGTGTAAGTAATCAAATACCACACTATCAAGCAAATANCCTGTATCTCGTTCACATTTGGTGATTGCATTTGCTGCATCAATATAATTGCTGGCATTTGCAAAGAATCCCGGATATGTCTGATTCACAAACGCAATGACTTCTTTCTGAATAAATGATTTATTTGAAACAATTAAATTTGCAGAATCATTAACATTTACATTGGTATTTGCCGGAAAACCATTTGGTATGATTCTGTCTGATATGCCTACAGTACCATCAGTAATAATGTTTGCAACTAAATCAAAATTACTAGATATGGCATTTATATTAAATTGTGCATTGACTATATTGAATGTTCCTACCATGNCTCCATGATATTGACAAATATAATATAGCGTATCAGGAGCATCTAATGGAACATTAAATACAATAGTACCATTATCGACACCGTTATTGGTAACACCTGTAGAATATGCACTGCCTGTACCTGTTACTGCTGCGGTTTTAATCCAGAATGGATGGCCGCTAGCAGATATTTGNAATCTATATGATACACCTCTTTGCAGAGTCAATGATGGATTACTACCACCATTGATTACATAAGCANCGGAACCTGCATTTGTTACAGCAATTGTGGATAAAGTTTGTGTTACGTTTGCTTGTCTTGGTGAGGTAATTGTTGCATTTACTGCAACATTTGTTGCTAGATTCTTAGCATATGAGAATGCCGCAATAGTTTCTGTTGCTTGATTTTGTATAGCAGATGTAGATTGTGACCAATATTGCAAACCAGCAAATGCAGATTGAGTATTACTTTGATACGCCAAATCAAATGCAAGAGAATCTACAATTAAACCTGTGTCACGATTACACTGTGCCTGATCATAATTTGCAAACAACACCGCATCACCATAGTTGGGGCGACTATTTAAATTTGCAAATAAATATTTTGTTCCTTCTTCAGTTTCAACTGCCTCGACGTATTTACCAAAATTCACTGGTTGACTAACACCGCTGGCTTTCAATCCCAATCTACCAAAGGATGCATTGGAGTTTGTGATAGAGCAGAATCCGCCGTTTTCGCATAAAACAGCAATGTCACAACAAATTGTAAACACAGAAACTAACTGAGTGTAGCCTCTGTTTAACATATGGATACCAATACCACCTTCATTGGTGTTTGTGTATGAATCACAAACCATTGAACGCAGACCAGTTACATAATTACCATCAACTCGCATACCTGTACCGGTAGTTGTAATTGAAGAACAATTTTGAATATATGGGCTGGTTATAATAGTTCCAGCAGAACCATTTGGATTATATGAGAATGCTGCTGCCGGAGCTTGATGATCTCTAAATGTAATACCTGTTACATAACACGCATTATTAACATAGAACATGTCAACCGTTGGCTGAGTCGGTCTGATTGTGGTTGTTCTTAAATTGTCACCAACTAAACCAACACGAGTTTTAATTGTTACTGGTTGTTCATATAAGAAATAGTCGCCGCTTTTAACAAAAACCGTTGTCCATGGTTGCGCTCTATTTAAAGCAACATGAATGTTTGCCAAAGCATTTGCTAAAGAATTGCCACTATTATTATCGTTGCCATTGCCAGAAACAAATATTACGTTACCTACTGGNCTATCCATATAAGAACGCAACAGTGCAACGCTCTGATTCAATGGATTTAATGTGATAACCGGATCGTTGTTTATGAATGCNGGGTTTTGTAGGTTTGTATTACCTGCGACATTTAAAGTGCCACCAACAATTAAATTTGCCTCAGCTTCAACATTTTTATTAATTGCAAATTGATTTCCTGCAAGCTCATATGCAATGCTTGCATTAGCACCGGCAATTGTAATACCTGCGCCGTCGGCTGCTGCTGCATTTACTGCACCATTTGCCAATAAAATATTTTTATCTTCAATTGTTAGCGTTGCAGTATTAATGGTAACAGTGTTGCCTTGGACTGTTAAATCGCCAGCAACAGTTAAATTATTAATTATTGCTGTGTTTGAAACAACTAAACTAGAAGTAGTTACATTAGTTGAAATTAAATCATTTAATCCACTAATGCGGCCGCCGGCACCAGCGCCAAAAGTTACATTGCCTGCAACAGTTAAATCATTTGCTGTTATATTATTTACTACAACATTGCCTGCAACAGTTAAAGCATTTGCTGATATATTATTTACAACAACATTACCGCCAGTAATTGTACCGGTCGCTATTAGATTACCAAAGAATCCTGCGTAGGTTACAACAATGTTGTTCGCAAAAAGGTAGTTAGACCCGGAAATATTTCCGTCTAATCTTATACCCGATTTGACTTTAAAATCTGCCATTATTTACCTTAATTATACTTCAGCGTACGTTGTTCCAGATAAGCGTACTGTTATTTGATCGCCGGTCATTGCTGCCTGTGCATATATTATAACATTACCAGTATTTATATTAGCAGTAAACACCGCCAATTCTTCGCCCGTTCCTGTTAATAACATTGCATATTGAGAAAATATTACGCTTGAATTGTCATGCAACAATAATATCTTACCTGCATTATATAGGTTGGCATGGTTATTGTCTGTATAACTAGCAACATTCAAGGTATAGATATATTCTGCAGTTCTATATAAATCTGCTCTAAATCTTGTTATTTCAACTGGTGCAGCTACGCCGACAGGTGTTACCACAACTGGGGCCACACCCGCATCAACAACAATTGTGTCTGCGTCTTGTCTTGAAACTCTAACTAAACCAGTACCTTTAAATGCAACCTGGTCTTGTATTAAAACATTACCATTGCTCTTAATACCTGTTAATTTTAGATTTGCGGTATAATTAACATCGGATGTTTCTGCAGACAATGAATAAATTACATTATCATATTCCGAAGGAATAGGTAAGTTGTGATATAGATAACCATCGTTAGTAAACTGCCAACGATCAATTTCTTCTTCCCAACGCAATGCAACATCTGCATTTGCACCACGATTAACAGAAATACTTGCATTTGATGTAGAAGAACCAGTAACACCCGACAACAACGTAATAATATTACTTGTTACATTTAGTGTAGAAACTGCTATTGAGTTTGCCTGTACTGTATTAAATATTGAACCGCCACCGCCAGTAATGTTACCGGATATTATTGTATCAGTAACGTCAATGTTTTGTAATATTAAACCATTAGCAAAAATCTTATTATCTACAACTAAATTACCAGTAATTCTAGTTGGTGCAATTGTATTGGCAATTAATACAACTGCAATTAAATTGCCCTGTGACGTAAAATCGCCAGAAACAACTAAGTTATTAATTAGTACATTAGCCGTCGTTAACGCAGCTATAACTCTAGTGTTGGTAAAATATAAATTGCTAGATGATTCTACTACATTTGCAGTAGTCAACATTGGTCTTACTGTAGCGTTTACTCTTTCCGTAGTAAAGTAAAGATTTTCGCTTGATTCTACTACATTTGCAGTAGTCAACATTGGTCTTACTGTAGCGTTTACTCTTTCCGTAGTAAAATATAAATTGCTAGATGATTCTACTACATTTGCAGTAGTCAACATTGGTCTTACTGTAGCGTTTACTCTTTCCGTAGTAAAATATAAATTGCCGCTGCCTTCACGTAATGCATCTGTAGTGTGGTTATTTAAAGTACTAACAGTACCAATTACATTACCAATGAATGTAGTAGCCGCAACATTTGCTAATCTAAATGTTACATTGGCAATATCAATATTGGTTAAACCAGGCTCAGACGTTAGATTATCAAATACTTTGAATATTCCATCTGTGTGATCTCTAAAGAAACCGGCATNTCTTTNTAATCCAGCTGTATTATAATGACCAATAAAACCAAGATCAAATAAATCTCCAGGATTACCATAACCCAACTGAATCATTGGGTCATTAATTACCAATGTATTGGAATAAACTGAGGTAACATTACCTAATACGTATAGATTACCCGATAATGTTAAGTTTCTAAACTGAACGCTGTCTGTTATCGCAACCGGTTGACCAATTGCAATCGTTGGATTACCATTTTGACCATCACCATCTGTAACAGTAACACCTGTACCTTGAACAATGGAAATTGCTGCAAGTGTGTTTGTTGCCCCGCCAATCTTAGCAACTATGCCGTTACTAAAATCAGAGAATAGATTTCTTCTTGCGTCTGGTCTAGTATTTGCGCCAGTACCACCGTGTGTTATTTCAACATCTGTATTACCTAAGAATGAGTTACCTGTAAAATTACCAAAATTATCAAGTATTCTAATATTGTTAATAGTAACAAGATTACTATTTAATTCAATATTGCCCGTACCTAATATCGATAATATTGCAGTAGAATTATTTGTAGCTTCATTGTCTGTATAGAATCGTAAATCGCTTCTTACATTGCTACTATTATCTCTTGTTTCAATAATACGAAGACCAGCAAACTTGCTAATTTCTCCGTCTTTCATTATACCTATGTATAAATTACTTGTTGTTGCACTGGTAAATTGTCGTACATTGCCACCAATATAACTATTAAGTTCTGTTAATGGTAATACATTACTATATAATCTATCAACAGTAACAAATTCTGTTGCAGAAACATTGGACAATTGAATTGCCGCAGCATTACCAAATTGATCTTTAACTGCCAATCCACCTGATGGACTTTCACTTATAGAAGTGTTGCCCATAAAGATTGTTTGTGCACCAATGAACAAGTCTTTCCACAACTTGGTCCGAGTACCTATACTATAAACACCTGAAATAGCAGGTATCAAATTACCATTGATAGTTAAATTTTTATTAAATCCAAAACCATCATTTGTTTGACCGTAAACTAGGCTAGCGTTCGCTCCGTTAATATAAATGCCAGAGCCTTCAGCTTGAGAAGCAGCTCCTGCGCTGACTGATAATGTTAATAATCTACTTTCTGATCTTAGATTACCAACATTAAATAGCGCAACATTACCTTGAACTGTTAAATCGCCACCTACATCTAAGTCATCTAGTGTAATATCTTTTGCATAAATTGCAGATTGAATATCATTAGTTAATCTTGTAGTAGTATAATATAGGTTGTTTGCGCCTTCTTGTAAATTATTAGTATTAAAATTACTAATAGTTAATACTAGATTGGCTACATTTGCATTTTCCGCAAATGCAGATTTTAATGCATCAGTTATGGAATCGCCTGGCACCCAATTCGAGCCATTGTATAGTAAAACTTGTCCTACATTAGCAGTACTTGTACTAACATCGGCAAAAGTATCCAAACGCATTTGTAATACGTTTGCCAATACTCTTTGATTAGTAAAGTATAAATTGTTGGTGCCTTCTGTTAAATCATTTGTTGTAAAATTAGATAAAGAACTTACTTGTGCTGCAATTTGTATACTTTGTAAAACAGTATTGGCTGTTTCCGCAAAGACTGCTCTTAATGCAACATTTGCAATATTGGCAGTCAAAGCATGGAATGCCACATTAGCAAACAATGCTAAATTGGCTAAATCTGCTCTTGTGGCAAATTGTGATGTAGCAGATGATCCAACATTACCTAGAAGGCTTGCGCTTTGAGGTATCCAATTGCCGTAACCGTCCCATGCTAAAACGGAACCCTGTACTAAAACATTCGTTTGTACCCAAACATCTAATAAAGTGTCAAGGTGTATATTTGATACATTAGCAAATACGCGTGCATCTGTATAGTAAAGATTGCCAAATTCAAATAAATTTGCTGTAGTAAAATTACCAATAGATAAAACTATATTGGATTGTTCTGCAGAATTGGCAAAATTTGATACTTCTGGCGAATAATTACCCGGGGCCCAATAACCGCCATTTGATGTATTCCATACAATAGTGTGGCCAAGGGATATTAAGGCAGGATTATTATCTGGATAAATTACGTCTCGCAAATCTTGCAAATTTGCGCTATCATTTAGGAATGATTTTACTCTTGCATTTGAATAATACTTATTGGTAAAGCCTTCAGGCAATCCATCAGTAGTATTGGCGCTCGCTGATAATGCTGTAATATTTGCAGAAATTGTACCAGCGATCCAATCAATGATAATTGTTGGGTTTGCTGCAGTAAATGCAGTTCTGGCTCTTGCGTTTGTGTAATATAGATTGCCTGTACCTTCTCTTAAATCGTCGGTGGTATTAAGAGCAAGATTTGCCGTAATAATAACATTGCCTGGCGCCCAATTAAATCCATTCCAAATTAGAGCCTGGTTGTTAGATTTTACATTTGCAACAACATCGAATAGGTCGTTAAGGCTGGCTAATTGTAAATTAGCAAATGATAGAGCATTACTAAAATATAAATTCGCACCACGCTGTACTACATTTGATGTGGTTAAAAATGGTTGTAGGGAGGCAAGAGTAACATTACTTGTTCCGCTACTACCACCTGTACCTAAATTTTGCGAAAAATCCCGTGCTCTTGTCATTATTTTCCCAGACTTTTTCTCTATTATTTATAATAATCTACATTTGGGAAAAATTTGAGTCCCTCGCCGATATTTCTTTACAAATCCCAGTCATCACCCAATCCATCTTCTTTAATCAATATATCTTTACCTTTAAAGAATTGTTTATATTCTAAGATTTTATTTTTGTAATAGTCTATATTTTCAAAAAATCTTTCATGAAATTCTATATAAATTTCATCCAACAATTCATAGGTTTTTGTTTCAATTATATCGTCTAAAACTGCAAACTCGCTTCCTTCTATGTCTAATTTTAATACTACAAAATCATCAGGTGAACAAATAAGTTTAATTCTATCCGAAAATTTTATTGCATCAACTAATATTTCTTCATTTTTATAATTAAATGGATCATCATGTCTAATATCTCGTTCTGGAGGATTTTTTAATGTATTAGACCCCAAATGAACGTAATCACCTTCAAACGAGTATGCACAATTTACTTGAATCTTTTCGTTTTTATCTGAAACCGACAAATTGTAATGTATTATTTTGTACCCTTCATTTTCAAGAGCTTTCCAGTTATCTTTAGATTTGGCAAAAACTATAGGATTAGCCTCAAAACAATGTGTTTCCCATGAACTATCCATATTAAATTTTTTAGCAAATTGTCTAAATCCTTGAAACATATGTGTTCCACAATCTAAATAAATGTTCTTTTTCTTTGGTTTAATGTTATTAGGATAATCCTTGTGCAAAAATTCTAAGCCTGTTCTAGAAACATTTCTTTCATACCAACCCTCGCCTGTGTAGACATTCAACACATTCTGAAAATATTCTTCATATAAAGGGGCGACTTTATCTAATGAATAATTTTCTCCCCACAACCTACAATTATGAGGATCTATTTTATCTATATTCTTTGCTGCAGTTACAAATTGATCAAATGTCCTGCACCTATAACCGGTTAATCCGTTAATATTATTTTCAGTAAAAGAACCCCAATCTGTTGTAATTGTAGGTGTTCCGGATAATAACATTTCAATTTGAACACCCCCAAAGGGCTCAATATACATTGAAGGAGCAAATGCCGCTTTTGCTTTAGTCATTAACTCTTTACGTTTGTCAACATCAGCATAACCAACAAATTCTACATGGGGAGGGAAATACATATCATCAGGTTTTTGCCCCGCAATCTTTAACTTTGCACCAATTTTTTCTGTAACTTGAACGGCAACATTAACGCCTTTGCCGTCATACACTCTACCAAGATACAAAAAGTAATCTTCTTTTTTCTCCGGCGCAAACTCGAAATCTTCAACATCAAAGTAATTTGGAATTACTGCATCATACCAATCAGAGTTGCAATGACCCACACCTTGCATACCATAAAAAGCATGCATAATAGCATAAGATTCAAATATTTTCCACCTTGCCCAATGTCCACCAGCATAACCAATCCCAGGTTCAACAACAATCATATCATGTTGATGAGCATCACAAATTGCTCTTACACCGCTACCCCAGAAAGGTAATATAAAATCATTTTTTTGTTTTCGTTTACCAATTTCTCTTATAGCATTTGCATAAAAAGTTTGGTAGGCATAATCATTAATGTCGAACTTAAAAAAGTTTTTTCGCCAATCATACTTGCCATAAGCAATTTTAAAATCTTCATTTGTTAAAACTGGTACGTGCTCAGTACAAATTAAATCGGAATCTTTGTGGCCATAATGTATAACAGTATGTCCCCGTTCTGTCATCATTTTACCAAATTTTACAACTTTCTGAGTATATGCACAGGCATTAAACTCTTTAGATGATACTGTATGCGGTAAACCCAAAATATGAAATCTCATAATCTATCCTATCAAAATATATTAATTATTTATATGTCAAAAACTAGGGCATGTAAGACTGATCGGTGTGTCTTTTAACGCAGTAAAATCTGAATCGAAGATTTCACTGTCTGTTGAATATGTTATATTATAGCAACCAAAACTAATAACTCTTCTGTTGTAGTTTTATCTTCTAAAGCTACAAAGCGCAATGGTAACGTATTTTTAGATTTTGTTGCAACTCCTGGAACTTTTGATACCCCTAATAGATCACCTTTGCTGCATTTACCAATAACTCTTATTAAAACTCTGCCTTTTAGTGCTACAAGCGTACCACCTTCTTGCGCACTGTTCATAATAAATCCTGGATTTTTAGACACACAACCAACAATAGAATCTGTATTTTTTGCGGTTGTTGCAGTAATTTCTTTATCGCCACCTATTGACAATAATGTGCCAATTTTATATTCTGCATCTGCTAAGTATTTTTCTGCCAAGTCAGCATATCGAGCGGAAGTTGCTGTACCGCTGAATATTGTAGCGTATAATGTTTGCGAAGGTGAATTAAAATAAAATGCCGGACCAGATGATCTTATATATGCCTGCTGGGTCTGACTACCCGCGCTTGCAACCGTAACAACATACATGTTATCCGAAACATTATTTTGTACAGAAACTCCTAGAGATGATGTGGGTGATACACCCGGTATTCCCTGAATACCCTGAATACCCTGTGGCCCCTGTGGCCCCTGTGGACCTGTAGCGCCAGGNACTGTACTGTCTGCGCCTCTTTGGCCCGTAGCACCCGTAGCGCCATGTACACCAACGTTGCCGGTTGCACCAGTTGCGCCTTTTGGACCTGTTGCACCTGTTGGTCCAGTTGGGCCTGTTGAGCCTGAAGTCCCCGATGCACCTGTAGCGCCCGTTGAACCTATGACACCAGTTGATCCGGTTTGACCTGTAGCGCCTGTTGCACCTACGCCTGTTGCACCTACGCCTGTTGCACCTGTTGCACCTGTTTGACCGGTAGCGCCAGTAGCGCCGGTAGCGGCTGGACCTGTAGACCCCGTTCGTCCTATTGGACCTGTAGCGCCAGTTGCTCCAGTTGGTCCTGTTGGTCCTATTGGGCCTGTAGCTCCTGTAGTGCCTCCACCACCAATTGGCCCAGTTGGTCCTGTGCTGCCAGTTGCACCAGTTGCGCCACGAACACCAGTTGAACCGGTTGCTCCAAAAACGCCAAACGCAACACCGGTTGCACCTTGTGGGCCTGCAGGTCCCGGTGCACCTGCATCGCCTTTTGCGCCACCTGTGAATGGTAGTATTGAAACAATATCACCAGCAGCAGTGTTTTGATACAACACCACTGCATTCGAAGTTAAGTAATAATCTCCTACCTCAGCAACACCTTCATCTGAAACATTTGCACCAGGAGAAATTAAGACACCGTTAACCCAAACTAATAATGTGTCTTTGACTAAATTAAATTTTAAATATGTGTTAGCTAAACTTGGTGTATTATTATCGAATAATAATTGCGGTGTTGCAGTTATATAATCATATCGTATTAATACTGAAGTATTTGTCTGTAATTCTGTCCAATATCTAGTACCGTTGGCATCACCTCTTAAGAAATATCTATCTCCCGAAGGTAACCCCAAATTCGGTTCAGCGTCTTCTAAGGTTAAAAATTGATATCTATCCTCAGACGCGGTGGCCGGGTCGTTGACCCGTATCTTTCCCCCTAAACTACGTAGTGCCATAGTGCTTCTTTATTGTAAAGATGTTTCTAACAAACTTAAGACTATTTTAAGTGCTGCATTTGCGCCGGCTTTTCCTAAAATAGCTTGGTCTTCTTCTAAAACTATTTTACCAACAATAACAGAGGCAGCATCACGTCTTGGTATTTCAAAATTCTTAACTAATTCAGTATCAGTAATAACTCTAAAACCATTGAGCAAAACATTTGATCTATGAATAAAGGTTACATTTGCTGCATCTTCACCCACATTACTTACTTGTGCAGTAAGAATAATAGTGGCGACCTCACCGGGTGTTGTATATAACAACGTTGGGTTAGTATATAAATTCGATGTTATCGTCTTAAACGTATTTAATGGGACTAGGGTAGCCATTTTTATCCTTTATTGCAATGCCAATATATATGGCGTCATTACGGCGAACAAACTCTTATTAAATGTTCTTCCGTTAATTGTTCCTGTTGCTCTACTAATTAACAATTCATCGCCGATTCTAAAATCGCCTTTGTGGTCTGTACTTGTGTAGAAAATTTGTCCGCCTCTTAGAGAAACGACTTCTTGATCTTGAATTGGCACACCACCGTTATAAGGTAAAGCATTGATCAATTGTGTCCCCGCACCCACATATTCAAATGTGTGTGTACTTGTTTGTAAATAACTTCCCTGATGGAATGACACCGTGCTATTTGCCAGTGGTCTATCAACTGCAAGTATTTTCTCATCAAATGTAACAATACTCAATCCACCAACAACATTAGTTGCTTCATTTACTGTATAGAAGTCACGTGTACCGTTGCTCAAATCTTTCCAATTTTGATTAACATACGCAACCAATTCGCCTTTGATAAATTCTTTATTAGCCAAAAGAATATTTGTTGCCACAATAATATTTGGATTGGTATTTGCCGTTAAACTAATAGGTTCAATATTGTATTGAACATTTTCATATGATGGACCGTTTTCAATAATATTTGTAAGATCAGTAATTCTATCGCGAATATAATCTATTTCAGATAATGTCACATTACCAGCAATGCTTGTGTTCTGTAAGTATGTTGTTTGATATGTGTTTGCTATAACTGTGTTGGTTAAAATTTCATCTACAATAGTGCCAATAAATTTAAATGCGCCACTTGTTTGTACAACTTGATTTGTAATACCAGATCTATTTAATAGATAATCAAACATTTGTATTGCATGAGTCAATGTTTGTCTATTGCCACCATGTTTAATATCAAATGTCAAACTATCAACAATTTTTCTTACATCGTTGGTAATTGTTCTTCCAGGTATATAAGTTGCATATGAATAAGTATTAGCAAAGAAAGCTCCAACTTCAGATGCAATAAAGTTTTTATTCTGCTGTAATAGATTTGCTGTGTTATTTAAATCTACTGAAGTATTTGCGGGATATCTATTGGGTACAATTTTACCGGTTACACCAAATATTCCAACATTATATACATCTAACCATTGACTGAAAACATTTGCAACTAGGTTTGCCGCATAACCGGATCCTGGAGCAGCACCAATAATTACTTGAGTATTTGTGCTTTGATAAGGTTTGTCTACACCGTTGTCCCAACCAGTACTATTAATTACTACATTTGTAACTAATGTCTTTAGGTATTCCATTGCATTAGAAACTTCAACCGTTTGATCTTGAACCCTGCTTATACCTTGTGTTGCGTATTGTAACCCAGAGAATCTGGATTGCGTATTACTTTGATATGCCAAATCAAATGCCAATGAATCAACAACTAAACCAGTATCTCTTGCACATTTTTCTTGGTTGTAACTTGCCATCAAGACACGATCATTAAGATTTGGTCTTTTAGGAACTTCCATTTCAACAGATCTACTTGAAATTTGTCTTATTACTTTACCAGGATATAATGTAGGGCTAACACCATCGGCAAATAATCCATATCTACCAAATGATGAGTTGGAGTTTGTGATAGAACCGAAACCACCATTCTCACAAAGTACACCATATTCGCAGCAAATTGTGAATAATGAAACCAACTGCATATAGCCTTGGTTTAATAAGTAAATACCAATACCACCTTCATTGAACTGAGTGAAGGCATCTAACACCATTGAACGCAATCCGCCTACATAATTACCGTCAACTCTAACACCTGTACCAGTTGATGTAATTGAAGAACAATTTTGAATATATGGACTGGTTGTGATATTACCAGCAGACCCATCTGGATTATATGAAAATACTGCAGATGCTGTTTTCACATTGTTTGGATTGGCTGCTCTGTGTCCTCTAAATGTAAATCCATTAACATACGCACCTGTGTTCATATAGAACATATCAGATGTTTCATTTTCTGGAAATATATCACACGTTCTTAAATCGTTGCCAATTAGAGAAGCTCTTTTGTGAATAGTAACAGGATTATTGTGTAGTATGTATTTTCCAGGAAATACATGAACCGTCCATTTTTCTGATATTCTACTTAATGCCACATGGATATTTGCAATTGCATTTGCCGGTGTAAATCCATCTAATCTATCGTCTCCATTTGTAGAAACATATATTATATTTGCATTTTTCTTTCTAATCGCATCTAGATCAGGAGTCAATGCTGAAATAGCTCTCGAGTTCGTGAAGTAAAAATTAATATTACCTTCACGAATTTGATCTGTTGTTACATTGGCTAAACTAAATTGCGTAACAATATTAGATAAATCGCCAATTTGAATAGTACCATTGGCTTCATCATAATTAATAGTTTCATCTTTTGCACTAATAGCTTGTCTAATTCTAGCATCGCTAATATTTGCTTCAGGTAATAATAAACTTGTTTTTAACCCAGGAGTTGTTCCTAAAATAACCCAACCGTTTGAATAGCTATTTGCTGAATAAATCAACATAATAGATTCGCCGGTCTTCTCCATAGAGATCGACACATTCGGGTAAATACGAGAATTGGCAGTCGTAATTTGAACAGAACCACCTTGCACATTGGCAAGTGTAATTATTTTAACAACACCATCGACAGGAGAGTTGGGCAATGTAGGATAAACTACATAGGGCCCAACACTAAACTCTGTTCTTGATTTGGTCAAACTAATTGTTTGATTTCTGTCTGTACCTTTTATTAATTGTACGCCCTCGAACACGATACTACCTTTGAAGATAGGATCAGTCAAGTTTCGTAAAAGTACATTTGCAGCTATTTTCTTACTTACGCCATCTTGTATGCCGTAAAAGAACGTATTTTCTACTAAAGTAGATGCCGCAAGTAAATCCGATAACTTTAAGTCTGCCATTATCTCTACTTTTAAATTAAATCAATGTTATTTAGGCGCCTGCAGTAATCTGTAATGCATCAGATGTAGCAGTATCTGTTGTACCAACTGCACTAATAACTGCTCTTACATAGCCATTAACTACACCTGTTGTTGTGTAGATATTAGCAATACTTAGAGAAGCTGTTGCGTTACCTGTATTTACTGGTCCATTATTATTTAACAATCCTACCCAAACAATATTATTTGGCGAGAACTGCCATGTATACACCGGTGTTCCGCCGCCGGATACTGCGCCTGTTACAGTGAATACACCTGTAGGTGATGCATTAGTACCTCGAGTAGCTTGTGCAGTCTGTGCTGTAATTGTTACACCATAATCTGGAACAACTGCATCATCTGCAGCATCAATTAATAATGTGGGTGTTGCGTTACTATTAAAGTTCTTAGACATTGCAACCAAAGTTTCTGCTCTGTGACGAGTTGCCCCTTGTGTTGTTGTCCAAGTTTTATAATGAACCCATCCAGGTGAATTGATGCCCGTTGCTTTAACATCAGGATTATCAACCTCAATTCTATCTACACCGTAAACATTTCTTTTACCAACTCTTAGATCATAGTTAACATTGGCTGTTTGGCCATATGTCAATAAATCTTTAGGTGATTGTTGTACTGCCAAAGCTTTGCCGGCACCAGTTGCTGCGGTATATGCATTAGATAATGTAAGTGCCACATTAGAATCTATAGATGCAACTCTATATTTTACATTGGAGATAAGAAGTGCATCTCCTGGTCTTACATTAGCGGTAGTAAAACTACCAATACCTATTGTTACATTAGATAGGCCTTGTACAACTGCACCAGTACCTACTAGTTCTTTATAATCTAAATTACCCCATTGAGACATCTTTTTCTCCTTTTGTGTCTATTTGATCAAGCTAACGACCTTGAACTGTCGATGTTTATTTTATTTATTCCCGTTAGTTCCGATGTGTACGTACTGCGTACGAACACCGTCTTTTTCAACTGTATATTCTACGTATGTTGAATTGGACTCGATTATATAACTCTCATCTAATACTGTTGATCCAGACTTGCGGATCTCATCAAGTTTAACTGCAAAAAGTTGTCTTGCTTTTGATTCAATGATAATGCTATCAATCTTTTCATCATATGCTGCAGTTGCAATGGCAACAACTTCTTGTTGAATGGATTCGTCTCTACTCTCAACCATAGTTTGCAGAGCTCTTAGATAATCACCATATGTGGGATTGTCTGTTACATCAATTCTAAAATCATCATAGTTGATAATTGTTTGAGAGATGCCTTCTTTAACTGCCTTTGGTTTAAAAGCTTTGCCTGCTGGTTCAGGTTTTTCTTTAGTGAATTTCTTAGTGTAAACCGTACCTGTGGAAATTTTCTTAGAGTCAAACCCAGCTGTTTCACCCGGTTTGGTAGGAATTTGACTCTTATAATTCTTTACATCAAAAGGATTGTTGGTTTCTTCGTATTGAGTTCCCGTCTCTATTTTTTTGGCTCTAGCAGCACCTGTCTGACGGCTATATCGTTTATTAGCGGCGTTAGGCATGTTTGCTGCATCTTTTGCATGAAAAGGATTTGGTTTTCTATCCGTGTCCGAGAGTCTTGTATCATACTCACCTGTCTTGTGGTATTGTCGACCCACTGCGGCTCTGTAGGCTTTAACCTTTTCCATACCGGCTGGTGTATCACCGATTTCATCAATTTGCTCAACTGCTTCTCTTTTAATACCTGCGGCTGTTAGAGCAGCTGCTCTGTCTGCATAAGATTTAATATCAGGTGCAGACTTTTTAATAGCTGCTTTTACTTGAGGAGTAGCATCGCTTTTATCAACCTGTTTCATTGTAACAGTTCCCGCATGACCCTCTCCCATTGAATGTTGACCCGATGGCTTCAATCCGGCTGCTCTATTTTTTAGTTCAGCTTTATTACTTGCCTTACCTGCAAGATTATATCGCTTATCTGCTCTTGCTTCATCTCCATCACGACTTGCATCGTTAGCATCACTTACAGCTGCTCTATGTACTCTATTTAAGGTATTAACTGATAGTTCGTCAATTTGTTCTTCTTTAACTGTTTTTTGTGTTTTACCAGCACGAAGTTTTTTAAAGTCGTCTGCAGTTAATTCGTCTTTCTCTGGCTCATGTACATCTAATACTTGTTGGTTAGGATGTAGTTTCTTTTCTTCGATGTTTTCTTCAGCTTCTGCCATCTTTTTACTGTGTGAATGCGATTTGCCTTCAACGATTCGTAAATTGGATGTTTGAATACGATGTGTACCTGTAGGAAATTCTACAGTATACCAAGCAATTTGGCCTTGCTCATCTGGTTCTGCGTGTTGCTCAGAAATGCAAGTACCTAAACCTAACATTGCGTGTTCAACGTGTGTTGCGCAAAAATGTGCTTTATCCACTTCAGCTTCTTCAACCTTTGCTGGTTCTTCAACTTGTGGATTTGTTACATTACGAATTGATTCAAATAGATTATTTGATATGCGAAAGTTCATGGCTTTTCCTTTGATGTTTATTTTTATTTATTAAGACGAAGATCGGCTTTTTCTTGAGGTGTTGGTTTTCTTGTAGTAACTTTTTTAATAGATTTAGATACAAGACGGGCAATACTTTCTTCAATTGATTCTGGAATACAATTAGGAACTTGCTTACCATTTTTATTTTTGGTGCCCAACATTTTATAACCAGTCCAACAAGGGTCTTTGCCCTTCATTTTTTCTTCTTTAACCTCTGGCTTTTCTTCTCTTTTTTCCACGCCGCCCTTTAACCATTCTTGATTTCTTTTCTGAGCTGCTTCTCTTGCTTCTTGTCTTTTTCTTAACGCATCTGCTAATTTTAATCTTGCAGATACTGCTTCTGAAACTGTTTTCTTGTAGCGAGAATGATATTCTTTTGCCGCCGCTTCAGGTGAATCATGGTATGTTGTTCTTGCATTTGTGCTACTAGAAGAACCACCTGCTGCAAAATATTTACCGGTGTCACCGTGTTTTAAAATATTTGCACCCTTGTTGCCGGCACTATTATAAGACACACCTGCATGAGTGTGACCTTTAGATGTTTTCATTGTAGCATTATCATGTGGTTCATATTTGTGATCTGTAACGTCTTCTGTTACTACAAATTCTTCACCCAATTCTCTTGCTTTATCGTCGTGTTCATCGGCAAGTCTACTATGTTTGTCTGAAGAACCAGACCGACCACGATCATCATGCCATTCGGACATAGCATCATGGAAATTTGTCATGTGTCTATGGTATTCACCAAGTTTGCCTCCTTGATGGGCAGCATTAGCCTTATCAAGATGTTCTTCAGCTGCGTCATAGGTTTCTATAATAGCATCTCTGACTTGTGCAAATGTTTTCATTTTTTACCTCTGCTTGCTACTCTCTGTCTATCAAGTTCTCTTACCTTTGGCATTAATTTTGTAGGTAAATTTTTTATCATTGATAACATTTTAGAAGCTCTTGCCTCAATGTTATTTCTCTCAGATGCGGACAATTCGGTTTTATTTCTGCCCTTTAAAAGTTTTCGCATTACCATTTTTCTTGCAGAAACTTTAGATCTTTTTGTTAATATATCAGTAGGCGCGGCTCTTCTTAATTTAACTCTGCGAGCCATTGCCATTAAGAATTTTCTAGACTTTAATTTCTGCGACATTTTAATTCGTTCTGTTGCAGATATGGCTTCCATAACTAACTCGGATTCATCATACATATCGATGATGTCCTCCCACACAATGCTTTCAATTAAAGCATCAAGGTCTTCTTCGGTTACTTCTTCTAGAATAAATTCGGAAAATCTAATCATTTTAGTGTTGCCTTTAACATCCAACCGTGTTTCTGATGTGCTGCAATTCTATCTTGTATAAAGTTTGCTAGCCCTAATTCTGTTGCATTATCTGCTGCTCGATACGCCATCATCAATGAAGCCAATGTCAAATTGTTTGCATCTAATAAACGACTTACCATAGACATTGCGGACACCGTTTCTTCATCTTCTGAAATCATAGATAAAGATTTTATTTGTGATAACGATGCTGGCGCATAATCATCTAATTGTCTAATATGTTCTGCAATAATATCTATTGCTTCAAATATCTCTTGGTATATTCCAGCAAATAAATCGTGATATTGTTTAAAGTCTGCACCTTCAACATTCCAATGATATGAATGTGCTTTGTAATACAATACAAAGCTATCAGCCATTGCCTGTTTTAAAGATGTCAATAATTCTTCATTCATTTTAATTATCCTGCTGATGTGCTTTTTTCATTAATTTATATGCAGAAGAATGAACTGCTAATTGTGATTTCGCTCTATGCACATCTTGCATTGC
>JGI25908J49247_10000086_pt1 | contig 24315 bp, 23 predicted proteins | sample LauGreSpBDMM15SD_2_FD_49247 | JGI IMG/M metagenome (IMG submission 49247) | reverse complement strand
ACAACGTCGATGCGATCGCAAAGCGGACGCATCGCGAGACGACAGGCGATGCCAAGAACCCGTCAGGCAACATCGGGGGCCAAGCGAGCCGCGTGGGTGCCTACACGACAACGATCGTATCGGCACCTATGACGCAGAAGGCAGTCGTGTCTGCCGGATCCGAGCATTTTGGAAGTGCAGCAGGGACACAAACATCGTTCTTTGGCCAGAGTCTGGAGGCATGGAACAACGCCGAGATCGACGGCAGTCGCGAGATGATGCAGGCCAAGGCGGGCTACACGCCGAATGCCAAGGGTGCGAGTGCCGGCATGGACGCTGGGGCCGTACGTCTAGATAGCCAGCGCCCGATGTCCGATGACCTCGCGGCCCGCAACACCCACAACCCGACCCGCGTGCTACAAACATCCGGCAAGGCTGTGGAGCAGTGTGAGGTCACGCGCCAGGCGGTGCAGCTACCGTCGGCCACGGAGAACCGCTTGGACCCGAACATATTGTCGTCACTCAAGACGAATCCTTATGCAATGACCATCAATCCTATTGTGGCTTGCTAATTGTGCATCAAATTGCATGACCATATTTAATATGAACTCTGTTTTGTGCGTTCGGCAAGCGTCACAAACATTGGGTGCAGTAAATGAAAACCATAGGTTAAGTACCAGGCATCACTAAAGCTAAGAACCCGCGACAAGTATTCTTTAGCATTTAATAATTGTGCTTGCTGCTTTGATAAGGCAATATAGTAGCGATAAAATACAGTGATGATGAAAGACATCATTATAACACGGTATGTCATTGACTCTTGCGTGTTGCTCCGTGAAAGCTTAGATGGGTCAACAATGTAGCACGCATCCACAACACTCTGCAAATGACCACTGTTCGGCTTTCCCAAACCAATCCATTTGTAGAGGAAATACAGACTATTCAGAAAGCAATACTCTGCATTCATGACATATTGAGGACAATGATACTCTGTTGTGCTTTTCTTAATGCAGAAGTCGGACAAGTTTATGAACTCTACACTTTCCTCGAAACGCTGAGGCTGAAATGTCTTTTTTGCAAAATCGTAGTTCACATAGTATGTGATACCATCATTTCGAGTATGCTGACGTTGATAAGCGATTGGGTCGTAGTATGCAAATGTATAGGATGGTGAGCTCCTTGAGCGACTTCGACTTTTTGATTCACTTTTTGAATGCGCATTTTTCCACACGATGAATGCCACTCCATGGAACATTTGCATGTGGATATTTTCAAGAATGCATATTCCAATCATAGGTTCATTGGGCTTGCGCTCCATGTAATCAAACAAGCTCGATGCACTTGGTCGACCAGTTGTGAGGGTGCGGCTATATTCAAAATCTTCATCCTCCATCGATGTGTATTGAACAAAATACCACGGGTATACAAATGCATCTTTCTTTAAAGTGCGCGCTATTGAAGGCAACTTGTAAATTCCTTCGCGTGGGACAACAGACTGCACAATATCACTGAAGACACCAAAACTTTTTTTGTTTGCAATTTTGTTATACGTTATACGCCCATTTGAGTCTTCATGGCCGTACAACTCTTTGCGGTCTTGCAACTCGCTTAGTAGCGTAGGGGCTTCCAACTTTTCACGAAGAATGCGTTCCCATTTAGACCATTTCTTGCTCATACCTCACTACTTGATCTGACTTACAAAAATAACAGGAATATAGCGCTGGCTTGTCGGTCCATGTAGACCCCCCTTACGATTGTGATATACGTGCATATACCAGCATTATGAAGGCTTATTATAGGGTCAAATGGCTGTATCTGGCACAGGCGCCGGCACGCTTTGTTTTTCTGAGGCCGATACGGCAAGCCGTGGAAACAACCCAAAGGTGTCCTCAAAGAGGATGCCGAGGACGCGCGCTGATAGGACTTGAAAGCCGTCTTCACGATGGAGAACCCAGAGCTCGACGTGCTTGGCGTGGTAGTGGGCTTCGCGATAGAGCACCATTTCGATGCAAAGAAGAAGAGGTGCGGGCTCAATCGGCTTGCCTTGAATCTTGTACGCTATCCAATGCTCGTCGAGAACTTGCATGCCATGAAGAGATGCAGAGCCAGATGTAAACCTTTGTGTGATATTTTCGATCGCGATGCTATATGCGTCGACGATCCATTGCGGGGTCTTTGATGACGGTTTTGTCTCGACAGTCCATCCCATGGGACCCGAGCCGCCAAGCGCCTTATCGACACATGTAGGCAACTCAAACATAGTTTGCATTGATTGCTCAAAAGCTGCATTGTCCTCCTCTGCATAGAAAGCCCGTCTGTGCTCTGGGCTCTTAAGCTTTAGGTCAATCGGAACGCTCTCGATGGGTGGATGGTCCCATGGGCCATTTGATGGAGAAGCATCGGCAGTAAAGTGTTCGGATAACCGCCTGATGACATCAAACTTGTTGTGCAATAGGGCAATAACGAAAAGCGTGAGCACCACGAACAAAATGAGCAAAGGTGGGCGCATATCTATTGATTCCTATCTACCATGTGATTATATGTTTAGGCCGCTATCCAACTCAAACCACACCTTATACAATCCCGAAACATGCAGCAAAATGTGAAAGATAACGAACTTAATACCAAGAGCATAGAACCATTTAAAGGCGATGTTGGCCTTGACACCTTGTGTGATAATGAAGAACAATATTGGCAGCCCGGGCAAAGCAAACATTGCAATGCACTCCATGACAAAGGCGATTGGGTGGGCCGTGATGAACGAAAAGTCACGGACAAAGGCTGCAAGGACTGCGACATACACGAGACCGGCGAGGATTACGATCAACGTGAGGACATTGAAGACGTGGAAGAATCGGCTCACATCAAAGCCGTCGATAACCATGGTTGTATTCTGCGTTTGATAGGCTCTATAATAGAGCACCGCTTATAGAAAAGAGAACGTTGCGGCTGTTTATTTATGGAGGTTTTACTCGAGAACAAGCGTGAATACACGGAGCATTTGTGTGATGTTTTGTCGGCGTCGCTTTGGAAGCAGCTTGACAACGTGTACAATACGGTCAAAAAGGCCCCTAATGTCCTGAAGGTCTTTCAAAAGGCTCTTGAGGATTTGCCTAAATGGAATGTTGATGTTGTTGCACGGCTCCTTGAAGCCGTGCAAACCGAGAGCGCTTGTGATTATTTGGGCGATTTGGTGAAAGCAATTTTCACGGTCGGTATGCAGGTTCATATGAAGCAAGTCGATAGCAAGGTGGTCAACATCAAGGTGCGCATACCGACCCTCGAGGTGTTTGTGCATAGGTGCCTTGTAGAGTATGCACGAGCAATATGGAAGCGCCCCTATCTATATTATCATGGTGTGCGAAGCCTTGAGAGACAGAAGAATCTAGTACAATGTGAGCGCCTCGTGCGCAAGGCCATCACAACAGTATTGAGAACGAGCTTGCCAATGAATGATTTGGCAAGTGCGGTGTCTCGACATGCATTGATAGAAGGTGGTTCAAAAAATACCAATGTGAGTGATGATGATGAATCTACGGTAACAGAGGAAAGCGAAGAAGATGCGGATGATAATATTGATCACTCGCATATGGATTCCATTGTAGAAGGGTCCGATAGGCATGACGAGTCCGATGGGCCTGATGAGTCCGATGAGGCTGATGGGCCTAATGAGTCCGATGGGCCTCATGGGCACAATGGGTCCGATGGGCTGCATGGGTCCAATGTGCTTGATGAGTCCGACGAGCCCGATGTGCTTGATGAGTCCAATGTGCTTGATGAGTCCGACGAGCCCGATGTGCTTGATGAGTCCGACAAGCCTGATGTGCTTGATGAGTCCGATGAGCCGGACGTACCCGATCAGTCCCATGGGCCCGATGTGATGGATGGGTTCGATGGTTCAAAACATACGATAGTTCTTGTTGAGCCCGCTGTTACATATATTGACGATCCTAACAATGAGCCCAACAATGAGCCGTTTGATGCCCAAATTGTCAAGTCAAAGGATGAGTCTATTGACGTGTCCATAGGTGAACCTATTATCGAACCCACATGCGATCTAGTTGTGGAGCCCATTGTCGGGTCTCCACTTATTCCTGATGTGCAAGCTCAGACAGCAAAGCTATTCAACTCACCAGTTGAGAATGTGAAACATATTCTTATACATGATGATGCTGTACAGAACGTTAACCATACCAAACCCCGGCGTCGGGATCATTCCCATGGCATACGCAAGTCACGGCCTGTTCAAGATGCGTTCTTTTGACACATGTGCTTTTCGGGAGTTGGGGTAAGAAGGAGTGAATATGTTGCTTATCGTCTCTATAAGTGTTGCTGTTACATTTGCCACGTTTATTGCTTTGCAACATGCGAATGCCAAGGTAAATGAGCCTAAGACACCACGTTCCAATAACATTGCTGTTTTATTTATTGTGTTTTTGATGACCTTAATTGGACTTCATTACATGGGTGTCGGATCGGGAGCATCACTTCCAGCATCAACAAGGGGGGGAAACGGGCGCATCGATGCATACGAGGACTCCATGATAAAAACAATTGCAGAGGATTGCTTTGTGGGCAATCCTCCTTTTTAGGCATTGTGCCGAAAACATGAAAATATAGACATGCATTTATTGGCATGTAACTCAATATCCGAAACAAAGTCAATCATGCCGTCCAATATTTGCGTATCTAACAAAATACGTATTTGATTGATAACATCAGCCGGAATGAGGTCATCGGCAGTGCCTGCGATGCCATCAGCACCGCATGCAAGTTTTTCAAGGGAAAACACAACCATCTCCTTTTTATCAGCAATGCTCAGAGCGGGAAAGCTTTGAGCAATCTTGTAGGCCTCTTGTAAAAGTGACATCGGTGATGATTTGACTGTACCATTGACGATAGATTCTTGAAGAAGCAAAAATACCTTTTGAAGCTGAATCATGTGTCCCGCATTCATCTTGATGGGTGCGGGTGTAATTTCATGCGCTACTGCTTTGACATCAATTGGGCACGTCGCGCCAATTGGCCCGATTTCGCAAGGACCAGAAAATGGGATATCCGGAACAACAGTTGCCATAGAGCCTCGCCTATTTACCCATAAGCAGTATTTTAAGCAGTGGCAACCGCAATCACAACTCCGTAATGGTGGAGGGCCTTCAAGGCTGCTGCATTTTCGGCATCTTTCTTGCTTGCACCATTAGCCGTGCCTAGGTTCGCACCGTTGCGGTCCCGCACACAATAGGTAAACTCCTTATGGTTGGTCTTTTTATCCACATTGACCTCGAGAAAGCGAGGGGAGTCTTGGAATGCATGCTGCATGTGACGCACAAGCATGTCCTTGTAGTTTGTGCGTGCACAGATGATCTCGGCAAAGTCGACGTACTTTTCCATGATCGCAATGATCCATTGCTCGGCCACAAAGAAGCCGGCGCCGCTGGCAGGGCCATAGGGCATGCACTTAGCGATAGATGGCGGTAGGGCCACTACATCAGCATCCGTTTGGAAGTCCTGGATCAGGGCGCCGATAAAGGCCTCAAAGATGTCCTCCATGATCTTGTAGTTACTGCGTCCTTGAGACTCCTCGATCTGACGGCTCATGATGGCAAACTTTGGAAAGCCCATGCGCTCTGCGAGGCTGCCGAGCATGCGACCATTTACGATCTTGGTGCGCATGTTCGACAAGAAACCTTCTTGGCGATCGGGAAAGCGTTCATACATGTAGCGGGCAACGACCATGCCGAGAACGCTGTCCCCCAGATACTCAAGGCGCTCGTAGGACACGTCTTGTAGAGGCAAGCAGTCTGGCGGGCAACGCTCGTTCCCTGACTCGACATTGGCGTTCTTCATCGTGCAGTACGATCGATGCACAAATGCGTTTCTATAAAGATCAAGGTTACGATGTGGCAAGCCTGCGAGTCCATGGGCAGCAAAGAAGGCTTGGAGGTCCGAGGCTTGTAGTAGAACATTGCGCGGGTTGTATGGCAACTCGCCATCTTCAACCACTTGCGTCTTGTTGTGAAGTGACTGTAGGCGGCTCATCAGATAGATCACGGGGGAATCAGAGAGTGACAAAAAAGAGAGGTTGGGTCCTCGATTTTTGGACACGCAACCCTTTAAATGGGGTCACGCCCTGAAAACGAGAAATATAACGCGTGGGTGGTGTATATATTGCGTGTATATTCTGTTTGCAAATATGGCATCGCTCGATATGACAAACATGCGCCGCCAGCTCAACCAAGTCAACGATGATGTAGCTCGCATTCCTAACGATCTTGCGGACACCGATGATGAATATGAGGACAAAGAGGAAGGTGTGGAGCATGAAGCGGACCCCATGGACGATGGTGATGCAAGCTACGATAGCGAGGGCGACACAAGTGAAGAGGACGACACTGCAAGTATCAGCGTTTCCACAGAGGAGTCAAATGGTATCCGTTTTGAAGAAGATGATGGCACGGACGATGGCATGGATGAGGATGCAGACGACGAGACTGGCGAGTTTCAAGGTGGCTCACGTGGAAAAAATGCAGACAACATGGCATTGGCCGAGATTCGGCGTTTGCAAGGAACGACGGACTACCTCATACCATTCGCTGCATTCAACCGACTCGTTCGTCAGATAGCTCTAGACTATAAGACAGATCTCCGCTTCACCAAGAACGCAATCCTTGCTTTGCAAAGTGCAACCGAAGATGGCTTAATCAACTTGTTTGACCAAGCGCAAGTTATGGCATTGCATAGTGGCCGTATTGGCATTACGTCGAAGGATCTAACGCTCGCTTGTCGAGGAAAGGGCAATGACGCCTTTAACAATTAAAACGCGTCACATGTATAGCCTCTTTTACTATGAGTTCCCACCTTTCCCGTGGTGGAACAAGTCATGGTACATCTCGAAAGGGGGCAGCTGCTGTGACGAAGGAGCAATGCGAAGACTTTCAAAAAAAGCCGAACATCAACCCCGTGAGCGGTCGGGCCATACGGCCTGATGCATTGAACGGGGTTCATGCCATCATTAAACAAGCGTGCTTTGAAAGTTTTGGCATTGCTCCTCGGGAGTGCGAGAACGAGTTGGCCGACACAAAAACAAAATTGGATATCGTAAGTGCGATGCTTCAACAGACCGAATCTATGATGCGCGATCTAATGAAGCACCAAGGAAAGCTCAAACAAGTGAAGCGCAAGCTTACGTCCTCTACAAGCCCCCATTCAAGCGAGCGTCCACGGAAGCAACGTGTCCCCTAGGTCATGCTCTTAACCATTGAGATCATAAACCTGTATGCGAGGACGCTTTGCATCGGACTGTGGGGCGGGTCGCTCTTTTGGGTAAATGTCAACAATCGAACGCTTCATGATGTAAAACGTTCCTTGACTATAAAATCATCCAAACCTCTAAACTATTTTTTTTCAGCAAGCACCATCCAAGCAATGACGGGAGCGACCACTACCAAGCGCAATGGATCTTCGAGACAGTCCATGAGAGCAAGGGCTGCAAAAAGTCCTCTGAAGAGATTCGTACGGTCGCCAATATTGCGCATTTTTGAGTTGAGGGCAACTAATGTCGTTTCTGTGTTCTTGAGCGAACTGTTGGCACCCATTAGATTCAGCTTGGACATGTCTTTGCGGGCACGGTAATCGAGAAACCCAAAGTCTTGGAAAGCCTCTTGTGAAATCGGGGCAAGGGCGTCAATGTAATTGAAGTTTGGGTCGAGCCGAGTGCAAGTACCGTCTAGAAGGGAAAATACACGCACAAGTGCCAGAAAATCGTTGTCAATTTTGAAGGTTACATTGCTTTCTTGGAGCTGCTCGTTGTCCATGATAGACGTGCGTAAGCGGTCAAAGTCGACGCTCTTGAGGTACTCAAAGAAATACACAAAGAATGATCGCATCTCAAGAAGCTCGAGGGGATCACTTACACGGAGAATGCCTAAGTTTACAAGGAGGTCAAGGAACTCGTCGACATCCTGTTGGTACACGGAAACTACAAGGTTGGTGATCTGGGATCGGAAGGCGGGAGTGAGTTCAACAACATTCCCAAAGTCATAAAGTACAATGGTGGGACTAGTGGGGTCGGTGGAGTTCGCCAAGACACCTATGTTTCCCGGATGCGGGTCGCAATGCACAATGCCGGCGATGGTAATCTGATTTAAAAAGGCATCGACCACCTTGGCGGCCACGGCAGAAAGAGGGATACCGGCGGCCGCAAGGGCGGCTTCGTCGGTTACCTTGATGCTAGGCACATACTCCATGACGAGGACGTTGGTAGTAGAGAGCGAAGGAAAAGGACGTGGCACTATGACGCCCGGAATGGATGCACCTCCGTTTGCCTCTCGAAACATTTGCATGTTGCGGACCTCGCGCTTAAAGTCAAGCTCAGCCTGTAAAAACGTATCGTATTGTCGCAAGAGCGATTGAAACTCGCGCCCACGAGCGGCCCCCAACTGTGACATGAAGGATGCAATAGCGGTGAGGGACGCAAGGTCTGCAAGTATTTGTTGACGCACATTAGGCTTTTGGACCTTGATAACAACCTCGGCGAGGCCACCACCTTTGAGGCGAAGGCGACCTCGGTGGACTTGGCCGATGCTAGCGCTTGCGAGTGGAATCGGGTCAATCGATTCGAAAATGTCATCAACGGTCTTATTATAATCCGCGTACTCAGCGTCAATCACGGCTTTTATGGCTTCGAAGGGCACCTCATTGCTATTATCTTGAAGTTTTGAAAGCTCTGCCGTGACTGCGCTACCAAAGACATCTGTGCGTGTGCTCATAAACTGCCCCATCTTCATGAAAGCCGGTCCGAGCGATACCATCTCATCCTTAAGCCACTTGCCAAAAATGCGATCTTTTTCAAGTCGCTCCTCGTTCATCTTGGTTGCAGTTATGTCTGCAGGTGTTTGCGGAGTTGGCGGAGATGTTTGCATGGAAGGCACACCACGGCGCCGTGACATGTTTAACTGGAAGTCGAATGCGAATCGCCATACTTTTACAACTCTTGGAAGATGAACATATTTAGATGGTGGCTTACCACCATGCATGGAAATTACCAATTTAATTGCAATATGAGGTTACAAAAAGACTAGGTAATAAGTGAAAGTAATGATGTCGAATGATGTATATCATCAAATGTAAAGTTCTGGTATACCTCAACATCAATTAAGACACATATTGGTGTGATATATTTAATTGAAAGTGAAGGTATAACCAATAACATTTTGTTGAAGGTTTAAAGACAAGTAACTATCTTCTTAGGCAGTGTTGCATCGCATTATTGTGGTGTCAACTTCTTTCTGAACCACAAGCAGAGGTGTGGTTTAGCTAGCCCACAACATGTCAGATGGTGTAATCAATCAAGACTTTGGAGACTCGCGATACTTACCGGCCATCATTGAGGTATCTAGTCTTATCGTAGGTGTGACAAATGCAACGTTAGAAACTATAGCTTTAGATGATAATCAATATCTCATGGTCGGCGAGCGGCAACAGATACCAAACTCAAGTGGCATCTCGAATAAAACGTACGGACTTTTTGTGGATGCAGATGGTGTCACGATCAATGCAGCGCTTCCTGATCGCACCGTCGGTTTAAATCAATATGCTTTGTATGTCGACGGTGATGTAAAAGTAAGTGGCAACATTCATGCATCTAACATTATACTCGATGCGACCTTTTTGAATGATATGGCATCAATTGCGAGCGCAGCTTCATCGAATCCTTGGCATTCTCTTCCAAACCGAAACACCATATACTTTGATGGCAATGTTGCTATTGCAAATCGCACATATGCAGGGTTAAGTGGACATCCCCTCTACGTCTACGAAAGCGGAGACCGCACCATTCATCATACGCACTTGGCTCTTGAGAACACCCAACTCTCTAAGCTCAATGTCGGAATCATAGGAAATGCTGCACAGTCGCCTGTCATCTTTCATAGTGCAAGTGCGCCCATTGAGTTTAACGTCGGCCGCCCAGACTCTTACTACACAGAGCGATACACAGAACTATATGCAAGCAGTCCAGGTGTCATCACAACACGTCCGTCGGAAGTGCCTCGCTACACACACACAAGCAATGCACCCCACTTTATTATTGATCGTGCTGGCAACGTCGGCATCAAAACCTCCTTATCTCCGACGATCAAATACAACAAAAGATACATTCCCGGCCAAGACCTTGCTGCAATTTACACAAGCAATACGGAGACCATGTCGTTATCTGTACATGGTGCAATCTTTGCAAGCAACATGCTTATATACGATCCAGACACACGCAGCGCAAAAGACGTCCATGAGCTCTTTGCACGTGTTCTTGACAATTTCATGCCTGCAAACCAAGTAAATCCAGGATACTTTGCTCTCGGTGATTACACATTCCCAATTCGTCTCAGTGTGGCATCACCAATAGAAGAATCATATGGATTGAGTGTTGGCGAGGATGCACATTTTAAGAAGGATGTGATCATCGATGACACCATGGAAACGTCAAATGCCATTACGCAATTTTTGTACAATGCACAAGGTGCAACATTTGCATCACCTGTCACCATGGACGATTTACTTACAGTACAGGGCATCCAAGTCAACCAAGGAGGCATCTCGGTTGTTAAAAATGAAGCCGATGGTTCGGTGTCCTACGAAAATGTCCAATTTACAGTTTTTGACACTAGCTACTCTAATATAAACCCTTTTAACGCCGGCTTTACGACTCCGGGCCGCATTGGAGCAGGTGTTTTGGCAAATGAGCCGTCGGATCTCCCCGTGTATTCACAAATGGCGATTCGTCTCCGAGATAATCTTCCAAAAACGTTTGAACTCGAACTCATGGATCTTCGGGATGCTGCAATGACCAAAGTTGCCTTTTTAGGGCACACTCACACAGATCCAACTCTCAATAACGATGGCAGCTTTGTCATAGCCACACCGAGTTCAAATGACAGTCGGTATTACAAACAAACTTACCAAAATCCTTACCAAAACATATATTTGTATCCTGGTCATGACATCAGCACGCNATCTAGCCCTCTCATAAGACCCGATAACCCACCAACTCTTGGCGCATTCGCCATTTCTCGTCTTTCGGGTTGGTCTACTGGACGGGTTGGCATAAACACATTTACTCCCAAAGCTGAGCTACATGTGCAAGGAAGCATCATATACTCAAATGATCTTCTTAAACTTGATCCGATTACCAATGTTACGAGTACCATAGGAACATGGACACGCCATACCATAGTGAACACAAACCCTGCAGATATCGATGTTGTAGGCCCAAGCTTTACCGGCTTAGAATGGACTGATGCAAGTGCGGCACACGTTGGCATTAACACAATACCATCGGCATACTATGGGGCTGTCATTGCAGGGGGTGTTAAGGTCTTGAATGGTCTATATGATGCTGACGATAAAGAAATTGTGTCTTGGACACGAGTTCTGGATGATATTGATGTTGCACCCTCCGGACCGGACATAAACGCACCTAAACTTTACACACAAGGACCAGTTGGCATTGGTGTTTTACATCCGGAGTACGTTCTTGAACTTCAAAATAGACTTGAAGGGGCAACATACATGCGCATGCTTGCAAGCGACGACAATTCAAAAATTGGGATAAAAATGCAAGGGTTCGACAATTCTTGGGTAACACAAGTGGACACGAATAAAATTGCATGGGAAGTTTACGCCGAAACGTTTCCCGCTTCTGCAGGACCTAATGCATCAACTGATATGCTTGGCAAACGTGCTGTTCAAGCAGTATTTAATCCGACAATTAAGACATATCAAGTTTTCGTAAACAAATCGAGTAACATCAATATACACAATAACAATGCATTGTCGAGCTCTGCTGCATTGACCGTGGATGGCACATTGAATGTCATTGGAGATGTGCATATCACCGGCAATTACTTTCAAAATAGCATTATGTCCACACCAAATGTGGCACCTGAAGTATCAATTACAGAATTGACTTCAAGTGATGATGTCATTATCGCAGGAACCAATGTACACATTGTCCCGACAAGTGGGTATGTCTCTATTGGATTTGATAAAACAATTTTGGATGCAACGACCCAGCAGATTGCAACAAGCACTTTGAACATCGTACCATTCCGAGTTCATCAACGGTTGGGTTTCAATGCCGGGTCTCCTGTTGTGATGTCATTGACATCTGCTCAAGACCGTTGCTACTTGGAGTTCGTCAACAACCAAAAGACGCGTGTTTGGATGGGTATGGATGACTCGGGGAGGTTTTCTGTTAGCACGGCAAACTATACGACAGGTGTGATATCTTCAAAGCCTTTCTTGTCGTTCCAAGACCGCTCCACTTATTTCGCAATGGGTCTGAATACACAAAACCCGGCGACAATTCTTCATGTCACCGACAGCACAAGCAGCAATTTGTTTAGGGTAACACGCGAAGTGATGTCCGATGGAAGCACCGGATCGGCGTGCATTCAAATGGAGACGCGAACTCCGACATCGACGCGACGGATGTGGTCTTTTAACGGTCCGAACTTTACGGCATCAGATAGGCTAACACTTGCCTATCACGAAACATCTGAGTTGGAAGGGAAGGAACTCTTTGCATTCGGTAAAAATGGGGCGCTTGGAATTGGCAACATGAACCCTGAGTACGCTCTTGACATCAAAAGCGAGGGGCGCCTTGGCTCGTTGCGTCTTTGGAATAATGATAGTAGTGCTCAACCTCAACTCATCTTTCAAAGCGGTCCTTCAAATGTCTTTGGAAGCGACTCACAGACCGACTTCCGCATGTTGTGTGTCAACAACCGCTTTGAGTTTACTGCACAGACTCTCGGAACAGGGAGTGTTTCTCTTTTCGAGGCAGATGCTTTTGGCAATACCGGGTTCGGTCGCACGCCAGATTCCCGGTATCGTCTTAATGTTCAGGGAGGCATTAACATGAGTGATAAGCTTTATTTGAATGGTGTGCCGTTATTTGACATGATAGAAGAGGGATCGCTGATCTTGAAGGGAACATCCTTAACAATTGCCCCTGATGTAAATGCAGGCGGAAGTTTTCTCGTCAACACGGAACGTACGACCGGAACAGGAAACTCGTTTCAAGTATTTGCAACCCAAGAAAATCAAAATGCATTGATCCTTGACAGTTTAAACCAAGAGGTGCAGTTGAGCTTCCGCACACGCAGTGCAGGACTCGAGCCAACAAGTTTTATATACCGCCAATTTCAGCAAGAACGGCGCTTTGGCCTTGAACTCTTGGCCCCTGCAGGTTCGAATGAGCAGATCACAGCGGGTCATGACGGCTGGTGCAATGTTGTAGGTTGGGAGCCACTTGATCCTCAACGCCCTTATATGTTCACAATGACGCATCATGGTGACATACGTCTTGTATCAAATGACCCCGTTATCACATTTGGACCAATCGATGTTCAAAGTAACCCGTCATCGACTCCAAGTGTTGCCGCAGCATCTATCGGGAAAACTACGGGTGGTGACTTGTGGATGACTGCCGCAGAAGGCCGCCATATTGGCATCGGGACACGTGTGCCTATGGCATCGGTGCACATATACAACGATGTTCCTCACACAACACCAGCGCTATATGTGGAACATTCAGATGATAGCTCTGCACCATTTGCAATCTTCGGCGAGCTTGAGGAACCTGATGTTATATTCATGGCGAATGGACAAGTTGGTATCAATGCAGGATTAGCTCCAACAGAAGGTCTTTTGCTAGATGTGAATGGTGTAGTGGGTGTTGCCGATGGCGATGTTGGAGCTCCTTCCCTTACATTCCGTGACAACAAAGCCACGGGCTTTTACAGACCACTCACTGCATCTGTGGCACTAGATAATGACATTGAATCAGTTGCGTCGTCTGTAAATGGCATCGAGACCCACCGTGTTTTATCGACGGGTGCATTTGCTGTTGGAACAACATCACCTCTAGCCCACTTTCACATTGACACTCAAGATTCTACCTTCCGGACTTCGAATGTCGGGCAAGGTGCTTTGCGAATTGATTACAATTTACAAGTTGCTGCCGGGTCGTCAGTCATGGAGGTCAATAAAGGTAACGATGTACTGTTCCGCATCAACAATGACGGCAATGTTGGCTTCGGCACCAATCCAAATAAACCATTTCACATAGTTACCGATGAGTTTTTGATCGATAGCACAGGCACATTCACTAGCAATGTTGATTTCCTCAAGAACATTATGGTGTACGGCGATGTGCGCTATAAGGGTGTTGTAACGCAAGATAGTGACCGCACAATCAAGACGGATTTGGTGAAGATTGATAACGCATTAGATCGCATTGAAGCCTTAACAGGATACACATATGTGATGGTGGCTGATGCAGGTACCGGCATACGGCACACCGGACTGATTGCCCAAGACGTCGCATCGGTCCTACCAGAGGCGGTGAGCACTCACCCCAACACAGGCATTATGGGTGTGGCATATGGCAACATGATGGGCCTCATTATTGAGGCTATCAAGGAACTAAGAGCCGATGTAAAGCAGCTACAAGCAGTTGTAAAGCCAGGGTAAGCTTGCAAGTCGCCGGTGTGGGCATTCACAAAAATTGACACCCTTCATCAAACTAACAACTGTCAAGTTATACAGCAATGGCGACACCCAAAGTGCATAAGTATGCTACTTTGCAGATGGTGGAGGGTCTGATGGGTGTTTTAAGGGCGCTTGGAGATGTTGTGGATGTGCGGGAGTGGGTGGAGGACCGCATTGAGGCTCTCCAAGACGTGTGCAACTACACAGACATAGAGACGCTGGACGTGCTCGAGCGCATTGAAGAGACAGAGGGCGACTTGGAAATGCTCAAGGGCCAAGCCCTTCCGCATGCTGGGGTGCACTACGTTTCGATGTGTGTGCTGAGCACGTTGGCCGAAGAGGGGGCGCGGGCTTGAAGACGTCATAGCTCAATGAAAGAGCTTAGCATCATTTTTGCATCTGGGCATGAGATCCATGTTTCATTCTAATCGCAGCCAAATATTTAACATTTGGCTGCGTATGCTTTGCTATGATGGTATTTTGGCAAAGCCCAACAAGACGGAGCCCAGCAAGTGCCTCTGTGGCAACGTCCAAAAAATTGACGTCACCCTTTCCCTATACCACTGTCAAGTAATCAAAGATCCTGCCAAAAATGTCGCTCACAATGAGCCACAACATTCAGGTGAACGCAAAGTCGTTCGAGGAGCTAGAGGCTGTCATGGCTCAGATCCGTGAGAAGTTCGGGGTGTTTCGGTTCACGAGCATGGACATGACGCTGTCGCTGACGAGCAATGTGGGCATGATGAGGTCGATGGAGGTTGCTCGGTCGGTGGTGGCTGCGCGTGCAGTGGTGGCTGCGGATGCGCCTTCGACTGTTGCTGCCCCTTCGGCTGTTGCTGCCCCTTCGGCTGTTGCTGCCCCTTCGGCTGTTGCTGCCCCTTCGGCTCCGGATGTTGCAGATGACACCGTAGAGAAGGCGATGGACGCAATCGTGCCGAACAAGGACTCGGTCTCGCTGTCGACCTTCGACTACCACGACGTAGTGCGTGTCTCGGAAGCGGAGCGTCGTATGCGGCTGCAGCGGGCGATCGGCTCCAAGGGCCGCAAGGCCGTTCTGGCTAAGCTCAAGTATTTGGTGGATGTGACCGGAACGCCCACACAAGTCCTTAAGACCGTCGAGAAGGAGCGCCACCGCATCTACGAGGCCGACTTGCGGTGGATGGTTGTGTCCACGTAACTTTCACAACACATACGCAAAAACAATAAAAGCCAAAAACATGCATCACTTTTGCACTTGCACGTGGGCGCCTTCTTTTTGATGTGAATCTACCTATAGAGTTGCATTACAGAGCGACCATGAGCCAAGGCAAGCCAACCACGTCCATAAAGGACCTGACGCGCATCATGGAATCTGTCGTCCTTTCAAGAAAAGGTAGCCCTGGCACGCGTGTCAATGTTGCAGCTTCGCTGTTGGCGATGCGCTCTGCTTCGGCGTCCATGTACATGGCAATACAACCAAATCCCTCTCAGAAGGTGGTCTTCAACAAGAAGATCAAGCCTGACGTGGTGCGCAATTTGACGAGCATCAAAGGGCACCTCGAGGAACAGATTGCCTACATGGAGTCGCAAAAGCGTGAGGCCCTTCGATTGGATGGCAACCTTACGGACTACGACCTTTTTGTCGTTGTATCCGACTTGAGCCATGGGTACGATGCGATCGAGGCCGACATCGAGGCGCTGGGCGCGATACTTGCACGCTTGTCAACCCATCAACGCATCGTGTACAGCGACGCAATTCGCTTTGGCAAGATACAAACTAAGTACAATAAGTACTACCGCAAGATGTGGGAGAATGCGCGCGAGGGTGAGCACGGGGCGACGTGGGCCATTGCTCTAATGCGTAAGCTGTGCGGCATTGTCACCATGGCACTAAAGAACACGTCGGCAAGTAAGGTGTTTGGACCGTCGATGAAGAAAAAGTAGGGATGTGGCTTATCTCATCAAATACACAGAAAGAAGATCATGCACTCTTCGATGATGTGGGTCTTGTAAGTGGCGTTGAGAAGCTGGGCAGCAATCTCTCTGGCCTTTTCGGCATTGTGGCCAGCGCTGGCTGAAGAGCACTTTATTTCACTTAACAGCTCGGACTCTGTCCTCCAATGTCGTGCGCGTTCAAGGAACGCCAGGTGGACGACACTGCTCAAGAGCTCCTTGATTTTTATGATTGCACCCTCATCGCTGTAACAACGGCCGTCCTCAAGCACGCGCCACCCCCGGCGTGGTATGTAGGACCAAGCGTTCTCAAACATCTTGTGCACGACCATGGCGATGTCATGGTGTGCTTGCGCCCCAAACTCGAGAGCGAAGTCGATGAGGCGAGTGATTTCTTCTGTTGACATGCTTGACGTCCTTACCATGCATTGTGTTTTATGCCCTTAAGTCTTGATCACCATCCAACTTCTCGGTGTTCTTGTGTACTGTCAATGGCGTTGCTATTTCGGTATCAAGTGCCTTGACGGCATCCCCGGGCTTAACGAGCAGATTGTAGTGGACACGGCTGATGCCTATTATAACACGCCCGCCGATTTTGAGCATGCCTGCATGCTCGCCGGCCTTGATTGGCATGCCGGGCACCGCATCAATCTTAGCGCCAAACATCGGCTTCCATGTAATAGTGACCGTTTCGCCGCCCTCTGCCCGGATGGAAACATGAATGCCCTCCGCAGTGCGATCGATGCCTTGTACGATGCCGCCGATCGGCCAGTACTGGTGTTGTTGATCGATCCAGCGAACGTGCATGGTAACGAGAAAGCGGCCCGATGCAGCGTCATAGTCGAGCGTGTCCACAATGCCGCTGCATGGTGAAAATAGCAAATTGTCTATGTTATCGTTTTTGGAAGGTTTCGGAAATCGGAAAATCCATATCAAGGCTACAAGGGTGGCAACATACAATGTCAAGACGACATAGAAAAGCCAGCATACATTCCACGATGCCATAAGCATGAAAAGGCCAAACACAGATGTGGCAATGAAGAGGTATCTTGCCTCTTGAAATGTCGCGGTGCTGAACATGGGAGGTAGTCTCTAAGTATATTAAAACCCTAGGAGAAAATGCTCATGGAAAAGCGATGCCCTACATGTTGGGCTTGGTGTGCCTCAAAAATCGACATGTTTGGTTCTTACTTTTCGCATCAACTCACAACAAAAAGATGTGGAACTCGTTGAACATTGATATACGATGCAAGATTCTAAGCCACATGGACGCAAATGATCGCATGAAGATGTGGGTGGTTGCTGGCGAAAAAGCCACCATTGGACGCATATTGCATTCCGAGCATGTGCATGACGTCCGTTATATTGCACGGATGTGGGCGTCCATTGGACGTGATGCATCCATCGAAGCAGCTATGGAGGACATCGTGGGTGTATGCACCATGATTTGCTCGGCGACCTATCAAGGGTTTGAGTACAAGGGTCGACGCGGTAAATCTGAGATCGAGAACGTCCCTCTCATGTTACGTGCATCGTGGGCTGCTGCAGGCTCTCAAACTAAGATGTTGCTTCAGCTCATTTGCGAGATGCCGTCGGGTGCAACCTTTGATGATATATGGTTGCCGATTGTGGACAACGACGACGAGGCCATGGCCAAACTTTTACTTTCCATTCGGGCAACGCCTTCTCGGCGGGCATGTTGGCACATGGGGCGGACGGGTGCGCCCAAGGTCGCAAAGGCAGTCTTACATGACGTGGATGCATGCAATGCGGAGCACATTAAAACAATATTGTCTGGTTGTGTGCATGCCGACCGGGATGTGTCTGGCCCCTTTCGCGTCACGGATATTATTGCCAAATGTATGTTTCGTGAAATCCTAGGGCTTAAAGGTCACATGCTAGCGTTTAATGACCTTGCAGACATTCTGGATGTGATCATTGCCAGGAAGGCGCTGTTGAAAAATGAGGGAACTGGTGCTAATTTCGAGTACATGTGGTTTACTCAATTTCTTCTCGAGGAATATTCCGTCCATGGTCCGCATCATAGCCAATTGCTAAGCTACTTTGCTGGTCACGTGATAAGATTACATGACGAGGAGCTTCTTCATTACATTATTCATGCAAGTGTTGAGTGGGGCTTGTGGACGCTCACCGAGACAATGTTGTGGACAGCATGTGCGCATGGAACAGCAATGGCGGTTGAGGCGTTGCTTGGAGTGCCGAACATTGCGGCGGAAGTGTCGCCCCCGGCCTATTTCTGGGCCGTACAGAACGAGAGCGAGATTGAGCGCGCAGCGATCGTGACGTGTCTGCGTGCGGCATACGTGCCCATTCAAGACGACACGAACGACAGCGGCCTTGAGGCGGCCGTGCTGATCGACAATCCGTCCATTGCCCTATCCTTCTTGGAGTGGGGGGCCGACGTGACCTTGCGGGCGTTTGGGCGTTGCCGTTCGGCCGAAATGAGGGCGCTCCTCAAGATGTACGTCCCCCCTGATAGGTTGAGCGAGTTCGAAGCCAATGCGAGGTATGAGCTGTGCGGGCGGGAGCTGCCTGCACATGCCACCTATGGGCACTAGAGGCCAATGTGTCGTTGTTCAAGCATGTGCCGGAACATGGCTTCATCCCAAATCGGCTCAACAACCTCACTTTGGAATATGAGCTCTTTATTGTTGTGGCTGATTAAATGACGTAATATGGCGATACCGAGGCACCTTTCATATGGAAAGCTCATGAACTCGTCAAATGCAATGGTGTCGATGCGGCATCCCATCTTGTTAATGTTTTGGTACTTGCTGATCGCGATGTGCGCATCCGGGTCAGCATTGATGTGGGCCATACCGGCCTTATCGAAGCTGCCAACATCAATACCACACTCTTTCTCTATGACATGTGTGATGTCGATGGGTGCATGCTTGGCGAGGTGAACCTTGGTGCGCTCATGAGCAAAGAGTTGCACCATGCGGGCATGGGATTCGTGTTCAAATGCAATAACATATGATGCCGCATCTTTTTCATTTGCCCCTCTGGTTGTTGTCAACGACATCCATGTACTACGTTCGATACTTTGCAGCACATAAACGGGAGGCAGTTCCGATTTGCCAACGATAGTTGTTGGGCGGTCGCGAGACATGCGGGCATGGCATCGAATCGTCCTGCGAGAGACCAACATTGTTAATTGTTACAGTGGTTAATATACCCACATCCTTAAATCATACTACGAGAGGAGATAGCGCAATGTTACACCTGAATGGCTTTTGAGTGGTTATATATATGCTCTATCGCAAGAGCGAATATGCGATCTTTGAGGCATTTTAAAATGAAAACGTTGTAATTTTTAAATGACACGCATATGGTGTGATTTCTTAACATAGAAAATCATTTTTATTACCATGATTTTTTTATCTTCTCTATGCGACCTTTGCACACTTGCTTGTTCCTAGAAGGAATGTGCCCCACTTGAATGAGACACCGTACTCTTTTTGTTGGTATCCGACATAGTCAATGAACCCATAAACAAGCACTATGAGGGATATGACAAAAAGCGATTTATTGAGGGCGATGAGTTTATCATTTTGGGCTTCTGTAATCATGTCGCGTTGCTTATAGTAGTTTCGCTGGGTATTAATAAAGTAGATTACGAGAACCAATCCAAAGAACACTAAGTTTGGCATGAGCTTGCTCTTGGACGATATGACGAATAGAATGTAGATTGCGAACGCCATTTGCAGAGTGTCTATGACATTGCCACTGCTCCAATCATTTTCGGCTTTCTTATTAATTTCATCATTGAAACTCCACCCACCCTCAAGCATAATGAAGACGAAAATTAGCAATACACCTAGGGCATGACGGAAGTACTTGGACTCGGTTAAAAGTTTTTGCATTTGGCACGATAATATTTCATTGATGTACCCACTTGTTATAACGGCATAGATCAGGAAAATAAAGGCAAACCGCGACAAAAACACATCCATTTCTATTTCTATATACTAGATACAATAGAAAAATGTATGTGTTGTTATTTTTGTTGAGTCTATCGTAACTTTATCGAAAATTTGATTGAGACTTATTATCGGGTTATTTTTAACTCATACAATATGTCGTTCCCCATCGTCATTTGCGCTTCCGTTGCCATGGCTTTCTCGTTCGGGAAGCGGCACCTTTTCAAGGGTCGCAAGTCGTACAAAAAGTCTTACAAGGATGCTTTGATGACGGGTCTTTAATAAAACTCTTTCAAGGCACTTCCACCTGAACTACAACATGATTGGCACTGGGTCTCCTTCACTTAGGGATTTCGCGCGAAAAGAGGACCTTAGTTTTCTTCGTGCACTGATTTGGTGTGCCTATTAAGAGTATATTGTCGATTAGTAGTGAATTTGCATGACTCACAATTGGTTGATTTTGATTGCATGATACACCACATTTTCCCCTGCATATTGTTGCTCTAAAGACAACCATTCATTATGCGGAATAGCTGGGGAATCAAAGTGTCGGCCAATCATTGTATCGGGGAGGTTACCGACAGTGTAACCATAATGCATTAAAATTGTGGAGAAGTAGCACTCAACGTAGCCACTACATTTCCCAAGGTTAAACTTGAGGGCACCCTCAATGGAACGACGTGACATTCGCATGACGGGAATAAAGATTTTCCATTCCTTCGGAGTTTTCGCTGCACTTGCGATATTACCAACTAAGCGGCCCCACATCCAATAGCGCAAGGGTTTCCATTGCTCAAAATGATAGCCCATGAGGTCAATATCCTTGTGTTCCGGGCTACCGTTGGCCAAGAGGAGCGTGTCCCCCCAATGACCACAACATGCGACGTCGTACTCAATAAGCCATACATGCTCCCAACAAGGAACACGAATGTTTAGAGCTTCGGCGACGATGACCATCATGCTCTCGCATGTATCGTAGCCTTTAGTGTGCAAGCAGTTTATCGCACGGCATGCATGCTCTGTAATAGGGATGACGTATCCATCGTCTTCATCGACTACTTTTTGAGGAATAGGGTTGTTGGTCACATCCCATAACAGAAACACGGACTCTCTGCCGATGTCTTTAACCATGCGCCGGTATTGAGACCAGAAGGGTTGTCCGTAGGCATGGGCGCGAACTACAACAGGTGTCTTTTTTAAGCTCATACGGTTGCTTTAGATTGAATGAAAGAGATAGATCTAGTAACGGCGGGCGCATGTGACTCGTTCCAATCAAGGATCGGTATGGGCGTGGACATGGTTAGTTTGTTACCTGATGCAACGATTTTACGACACATGAATCATCACCATGCACTGATGTGTATGGAAGAGAAGGCATGCATTGTGCCGCACTGTCAATGTAGCTATTTTGCCCATTTATCATTGCATCAATCGGATCGTTCCATCAATTATTTCGTACACGTCATCGAAATGATTGAGAATGTTGTTGTCATGCGTCACACATAATACAGTCTTCTCTTCGAGGATGTGCATCAACAAAGACATGAGCACGTTTTTGGTGCTTTCATCCATTGCGGATGTTGGCTCATCGAGGAGGATGATGGGAGGATTTTGTAAGAGAACACGTAGGATGACGATGATCTGCCTTTCGCCTCCAGACAGCCTTGATCCGTTCTTGCCGGCCATCGTATTGAGGCCATCCGGAAATCTCTTAAAGTGATCTTGCAGTTCTAGACGACTAATCAGATTATGAACATCCTCATCCGTGGCTTTAGAACTTCCGTACCTGATATTAGCCATTAAAGGGCGATTGAAAAGGATTGAAGATTGCTGAATGTAACCAACACGTTCACGCACAAAGGCATCCGAAAGGTTAGAATAGGGTAAACCATTAATGTATATCTCACCGGATGTAGGCGCTACATACTTCATCAAAAGTTTCAAGATCGTCGACTTTCCACCGCCGATGGGTCCAACAATCGCAACATTTTTGCCGCAACCGATGCGGATGTTAATGTCACGAATTACGGGCTCTTGGTGCCCTTTTGGGCCGTATTCATACTGAATGTCCTTCAAAATGATACAGTCGGTAGTCTGAATGGGATTAGCGGTAGTTTTGGTTTGTGAGGTTAAACCACCACCAAATGAGTCGAAATATTGCAAAGCATCTTGCAAGGTACCATAGCGAAACAAGAGGTCCTTGAACTCGCTTGTGTGCTTGACGACTGTGTTAAAGATAAATAGCATGATGATAAAGATGGACACCAAAACAGCATTGCCAATTTTTTGTTGGTTGTACAAAAGCATACATCGTTTCACAAAGAAGTAGATTGTGGCCATGAAGATGACAAGGAATGTGAACTTGTAGAGCATTGAGCATTTTAATGCGCTCTTTCCGTACACCTTGTATCCATTCTCAAGAGACCTTAGCCGGTTGTTTTCATGCTCATAGTTATTCATGTTGAGAACGGGGACTATATTTCGTAACATGTCATCGATTTCTTCGTAGATCTGATTGTAGTACTTTTCCCGCGTTCGTGAAATAGCACTGCATGCAAACATGCTTTTAAAAGTTAGGACTACGATGCAAAGTGTGACAAATGCAATCATCGCGGAAAGAAGCCAATCTATTGTGGCGAGGTAGCCGACCGCAATTGTGTACATGAGAATGTATGGTATAAGGTCTTCTTTCCAAGAGTCCATGAAGTTGTAAAGGAGTGGGGCAAACCGAATGAGCTTTGCAATGATCTTGCCACTTTCTAAGTCTTGCGGGTTGTTGGTGATTCCTTGTATGATATAATTGAAGCAATATTCACGGATGTATGTGTGCATTTTTGGATACAAGTGAATCTCAAGATAGTCATTAATAAAGTAAAGTGTTTGCACGAGAAAGAGTAAGAGAATTACAGGTAAAATAAATTGATATACTGGTGACTTTTCATGGAGACCGCTTATGATCTTGCCGTAATAGTGCGGTAGAACAACATCACTAATGGGCATGGCCATGATGCTTAAAGAGTAAATAACGAATAGAAGCGGATTTTGCTTGATGAATCCCGCAAGGATGCTCCGAATGCATAGTGTCATACTGAGCGCTATAGAGGAAAAGGAGATTATTAACGGGATATGTTTGATCTGGCATACACAGATGATGCATGGCACCAAGTTACCTTTTGCATGACGGGCTTGACGAGGCCATTAAGGGCTTGACGTGGCCATGACGCCCTGCGGGCCGCGCGCCCATTTGGGTCGCTATGTGATCATTGTCAATCCATTCCAGTAAGGCTTTTGTGGATAGACGGGGGCGCAATACCAGAAGGGTCACAAGTTACCGTAGGGCATGACGTGACCATGACGTGACCATGACGTGACAATGACGTGACAATGACGTGACAATGACGTGACAATGACGTGACAATGACGTGACAATGACGTGACAATGACGTGACAATGACGTGACAATGACGTGATCTCTTGTAAGATTGCATAAGAGCAGGTCAAAATGGTCGAGCCGTGTGTACCGCAGCTGTGTTTGCGAAGTGGCTACCATTTTGGGTGATTGCTATCTTAGTCCAAAGATCCTCGCCTTAAAGTACTTTATGGATGACGCATAGCATTCGACAACCTTTGGGCATGACAGGCTTGACGTGGCCATGACGCCCTGCGGGCAGCGCGGCCTTTTAGGCAGATACATGCAAAAAAGATGACCGTACATTGTAAGGGATAATTGTGTAATAGACATCTACACTTCAACCTCGGGGCCATGGAAGATGAAGTCGTGGATCACGGCCCCCTTCTTTGCACCCAGAAGTGGTATAGACTTGAGGCGAGCGATGCGATCTGTGCGGCTGATAGGTCCCATCTCGTTGATGAAGGCGCTCATGGATGGCCATACTTTGGTGATCTCGGC
>JGI25908J49247_10000070_pt1 | contig 26047 bp, 25 predicted proteins | sample LauGreSpBDMM15SD_2_FD_49247 | JGI IMG/M metagenome (IMG submission 49247) | reverse complement strand
AAAAGGAGTTAAATCTAAAATCTCCATTTGTGCCATCACCTAGGTTTGTGACTGAGTCTGATCCACCAATTTTATGGGTAATAAGTCCACCATTACGTAACCATGGTTGAGTTGCAGTACTAAGTGCGGTGCCATTTATATAACCAGTTATTTGAGTAAGAGTTCCAGTAAAGCCAATTAGGTGCCATTGATTTGGTGTAATTGGTGATGATTCATATGGGTTTGGTGAAATACCGGCATAGCCACCATTAATGTTGGTGGACCATCGGTTAAATCTAACTTTGCCATCTACCATTTCAATTTGTGGATCATGCCAGCCTCCACCAGGGCCATTTTCATTATAAATAACTCCGCCATCTGATGTTCCATCATTATTTGAATCTAATGGATAAATCCAGAGGAAAATTGATTGCGTATCTCCTTGAGTTGTTCCAGCAGATGCAATTACTGATGAGTTGGTCTGTGAAATAGTTAAATACTTAACTCTCCTACTATCAGTTGCTACAGCTGAGGTATTTGTGATTGCACCATTTTGAGCTGTGCCAATTTGATCATAAATAGTATTACCGCTATCAGGGTAGGAATCATATTCATCAACTGAGTATTTAATTTGTAAATTAGCATCATCCTCTATTGAGGAAGTACCAGGCTTGACTGTAAATGCGAGACTATTAAGTAGTATGGAATCAATACTTATCGTTGGGCTATTGCTGTCATATCGTGAACAACCAACTCCAGATGAGATGGTAAAGACGCTACTGGAAACACTAGAAGATGGAATGCTCCAAGAGGTGTAGGTTGGAACGCCGTTAATTGGAATAGCCATCTCAAGCACTCTATTACCACAGCCATTTCTTCCATTTGCATCATATCTTTGATCAACTCCGCTAATAGAGATTGTGGCAACCTCAAACCGCTTTGTACTAGAGTAAATACAACATCCTTATTAACTGTTATCGACTCATCACAGCTAGTTGCAGCAAGATAACCAGCACCTTGTGAATCTGGGGCGGTTACGGTTACTAATGTGGCGGCAAAGACGCCGCCAAGACCTAAGATGGTGAAGAAGATAATAATTACTAGATCACGACTAGAAAATAATTCAATTGTGTTCGCCTTAAGCCCGGCCAGGGTTAAGCCACTCTTCTTAAAGAGTTTACGGGCGTGTTTGTATAGGGGAATCACCCTTCAATCTTAACTAGAGGGTTAAAGCCCAAAAACTGCTTTGTCGCCTAAATAGGTGATAGAAACTGAGCGTAAATTAACGTATGAGGGGCTAACCCATCATAGACTTGTCACGTGAATAGGTTACTTTTTCTGGCTACAGTCTTGGCCCTATTAATTTTCCAAAGCAACTACTCACTCCAGCAACTGCAGGGTGAGTACCTAAATAATAACCCCAGCCTTAATCCAGTTAATGGTTATGGCAACGGTTCAAGTATCTCCTATGTAGTAGATGCGGAAAACTCCAAGTGAGCGTTAATGAGCAAGATTATGAGGTTAGGGTCAAGTATGAAGATGGGATTATGGTCAGTGCAAAATCAAAGGATGAGGCGATAGAAAAGGCAAGAGCTGCATTTCTTGAGGATAGTAATAAGGAAATAATTGCGCAGATGCAGTTTAAGGTTAGCGAGTTTAATTAAACTGCTCATTTAAGTAAGTATTTAGTAGCACCCGTTAATCTCTAAGTAATTAGATTACTATCTCGCTATGGCAGCTAAAGATCTAGGACGGGCTGCTGCCTTTCCAGCGATAGAAAAGCGTTATGGCAAGCCAATGAGTTATTGGTTTGCGGTGATGGCAAAGGTGAAGGGGGCTAAGTATCCAGAGCAGATTGCGCTACTGCGTGATAAATACGGCTTCTCTGCCGCCCATGCCAACGCTTTAGTTATGCATAGCAGGGGATCTAAATCTGCTAAAAGATTTACTACCTTGGCCCAGTACTACAAAACAATTAATCCGCATCAGGTTAAAACTGTGAAGAGAGTATTTAAGGCGATTACCAAAAAGTATCCAAAGTTAGAGCTGGTAATTGCTTGGAATCAGCCGATGTTAAAGATGGATAGTAGGTATGTATTTGGAGTCTCTGTTACTAAAAATTATATTTTAATAGCGCCTTGGAGTACTGAAGTAATAAGTAAGTTTGCGCCAAGACTTACCCCCTATAAGGTAAATAAAAAGACAATTGCCATACCAAATGATTGGCAGGTAGATGAGAAGCTGCTGCAGGCGATGGTTAAAGCACGCCTTGCCCAGTAGTAATGCAATTAAATAAGAGTTAGGGTTTACTCATGGCTTATCAGATAGAGCGAGTGCGGCAGGATTTTCCCTCCCTTAAAACTGGGATCGCTTTTTTTGATGGTCCAGGTGGATCACAGGTGCCAACTTCAGTTGGTCAGGCGATTGCAGATGCAATTACTCAAGCATCATCTAATCGGGGAACNACAACNGNGTCAGAGCAAAATGCTGAGNATGCNGTTATTGGGTATCGAAATGCGGTAGCTGATCTATTAAATGCTGATCCAAAGGGTGTGGTCTATGGCAGAAGTTGGACCCAACTTACCTATGACTTCTCTAGAAGTATCTCTAAGAGTTGGAGTAGTGGGGATGAAATAATTATCTCTCGCCTAGATCATGATTCAAATATTCGCCCTTGGTTACAAGCTGCTGAAAGCCGGGGTGCGGTAGTTAAGTGGGCTGAGATTGATAAGGAAAGTGGTGAGCTGCCAGTATCTGCAGTTACCTCGCTATTAAGCTCTAAAACAAAATTTGTTGCGGTAACTGGGGCAAGTAATACCTTAGGAACAAAGCCAGATATCTATGAAATTGGTAGAGCGGTTAGGGATGCTGGCGCCTTATTTTTAGTAGATGGAGTACACCTAACACCACATGCGGTAATTGATTTTAAAGCTATGCCGGTAGATTTCTACGGCTTCTCCTCCTACAAAATATTAGGACCACACTGCTCATCATTTATAGCAGATCCGAATCTCTTAGAGAGTATTAATAATGACAAGCTGCTGCCATCTACTATGACAGTTCCTGAGCGGTTTGAGTTTGGCACTCTGCCTTATGAGTTAATGGCTGGGGTCAGTGCATCTATTGATTATGTAGCAGCCTTAGATAGCAGCGCAACTGGTAGCAGGCGAGAGCGGATAGTTAAATCAATTACTTTACTTGAGGAGTATGAGGCGGATCTATTTAAATATATGCAGGATCAATTAGCGCTCTTGCCTGGTATTACTTTGTATGGAAAGGCTAAAGATCGCACCCCAACCGCCTACTTTAACTTTGCAGGTGTTGATGGCGGTGATGTCTATAAATTTATGGCAGGGAAAAAAGTAAATCTGCCAGCACATAATTTTTACGCAGTTGAGGTATCAAGGGCATTGGGCTTAGGTGATACTGGCGCGATCAGAGCTGGTATTGCACCCTATACAACCCGTGATGATGTTGATCGATTAATCACAGGGTTGAGTGAGTTTTTAAGTAAAAAATAAGTACTTAATCTAATTTATAGATCTGCCCGCTCTGCTTTCCCATAATTGATTTAACATAAGCATCTGCCACATCAACCGCCTTAACCTGGTGATATCCAGGAAATGATGGGTGATAACTAGTTGCCTCAACTAAAACACTTGGACTTACCGTATTTATTCGAATACCCCGTGGCAGATCAATTGCAGCAGCTAAGGTGAAGGATTCAATCGCCCCATTTGCAAGGGCGGCAATGGTGGCAGATGCAATTGGATCTCTAGCTAAAATACCGGTCATAAGTGTGAAGCAACCACCATCGGTTAGGTAATTAATCCCTGCTCTTACCAACTCAACCTGTCCCATCGCCTTATCGGTTAGACCAAGTAGATACTCATCATAGGTAAGTTCGGTAATTGGTTTATATATTACTTTGCCAATACAAGATGCCACCGCATCAATCTTTCCTACCTGCTCATACATCGCAGCAATTGATGCCGCATTTTTTACATCTACTTTAATTTGGGTAGTGCGTGAGACACCAATTACTTGGCCATGCTTACTAAGTGCTTTAGCAACATAGGAGCCAATTAAGCCGGTGGAGCCAACTACTAAAAACTTCATTTTATTTCCTCTTTTTACTCTTACCTACTTCTATCCTACCTTGCGCTAGATTATCTGCACTTACTTGTATTAAGAGTGTGAAGATAGGATTGGTAAATGATTGAGGTAATTAGCGCCCATGCTGAAGGTGAGGTGGGTGATGTAATTATTGGTGGAGTTGGGCAGATTCCAGGTGAGAGTATCTGGGAGCAATCTAGATTTATTGCAAAAGATCAGGGCCTGCGTAACTTTGTTTTAAATGAACCACGTGGTGGTGTATTTCGCCATGTTAATCTGCTGGTGCCACCTAAAAATCCTGCAGCATCGGTAGCTTTTATTATTATGGAGCCAGAGGATACTCCGCCAATGTCTGGCTCTAACTCAATCTGTGTAGCAACTGTGGTTTTAGAGAGTGGAATCATCAAGATGGTTGAGCCGGTAACTAACTTAGTTATGGAGGCACCAGGTGGTTTAGTTTATGTAACGGCAAACTGCTCAAATGGCAAGGTAACTAAGGTTAAGGTTAAAAATATTGCATCCTTTGTTGGCCAAGAGGGTTTAACAGTTGAGGTGGCAGGGCTGCCAACTTTAAAGGTGGANACCGCCTTTGGTGGAGATAGCTTTGTAATTGTTAATGCTGATGATCTTGGCTTTGCTATTAAAGCAGATGAGGCATCTGATTTAGCTAAGGTGGGAATGAGAATAACTGCGGCAGCAAATGAACAGTTAAAGTTTGAACATCCAACAAATCCAGATTGGCGCCACTTCTCCTTTACTCAAATTGCAAAGCCAATCTTTTATGAAAATTCAGTTGCGATAAGTAAAAATGCAGTTGCAATACAACCTGGAAAGATTGATCGCTCCCCTACTGGCACTGGCTGCTCTGCCCGATTAGCACTGCTGCACCACCAAGGAGTACTGAAGGTGGGAGATAAAATGATTGGCCGCTCAATTATTGACTCAGAGTTTGAGTGCAAGATTGAGGAGGAGGTAAAGATTGGTAACAAGAGTGGAATTATTCCATCTGTTGCTGGACAAGCATGGATTACCGGCAGACATACTCACACATTAGATCCATCTGATCCTTGGCCACTTGGTTATAAGTTAAGTGATACCTGGCCAAATAAACTTTAAAGATAAGTAAACTTAAGATCGAGAGTTTTACCTAGTAAGCATATTTAATTTCTACTAATCAGTAATAGATAAATTGGTAATTACAGGCTTAATTTGTTACTTAGTAGTACAAGATAAACGCAAACATTTAGATCTATCTATTTACATTGTTCTAGGTGTGAGTAGGTTTAATAAAGTATTAATTTATCTTTTGCGGAAGGATTTATGAGAGAGTGTGATCATATCTTTATTGCCGATGATGATAATCAAATAATCTGCAGCATTTGCCTATGTAGTGATGATCAAATAAAGGTAGTAACAATTCAACGGGTAAGTGATAGCGATAGTAAATTACTTAATACACTGCGAGATCCACAGATGCAGGATTGGATTGATCAGATATCTAATTTTTAATTAGATTGAGCAAATTCGGCCTTACCGGTTTCTTCTCTCCTTATTAGATTAATTTTGCTGACTTTTTACTGCCACCAACTAACTCTAGAATTAGTGAGCAGCCAATTAAGACCATCACTCCCCCTAGTAATTGAATTGGTGTGATTAACTCCTTTAGGTAGATAGCGCCAATTAAAACCGCAATGACTGTAACCATAAACTCAACGCTAATCGCTCTAGTAGCACCAACCTCTACTACCAAACTAAAGTAGATTACATAACATAGTGAGCTACATAAGATTGCAAGTGAGATTATATAAAGCCAATCTGTGACAATTAACTCTCTTTGAAATGGTACAAAAAATAATAATGGGAGTGTGAATAGCCCGCCAAAGAAAAATGCACCAATCGCCTGCTCCCAGTTGCCAACCTGCTCCATCTTAAGTTTTGCATAATTACTACCAAAGGCAGCGGCAATACAACCAACTACCGATACAGCAATTCCAAGGAAGAAATCATTTGATAGCTGCCCATGTGGGAAGCCGACTAATAAAACAATGCCAAAAAAGCCAATAATTAATCCAACAAAGCCAAGTTTAGTAATTGTCTCAATCTTCATTATTTTTCCAATCAGGGCTGAAAATAATGGAATTGCGCCAACAATTATTGCAGTTAGGGCGGTNCCAATTCTTGGNATGGCGATGGAAAATCCAATTAACTGCAAGCACACAGTTGTTGCGCCAATTACCGCAAATGGCCTTATACCGATTGAAAAATCTAATCTTCGCCTAGTAAGTAATGCGATAAGTAGCAGCACAGAGCTAGCAATAAATGATCTAATACAAACTGCGCCTACCCAGCCAAAGCCATCNACTACNCGNAGTACNAATAAAAATGATAATCCCCAGAGAATACTTAGGACTGAAAACTTTGCTAGAACCTCACCTCTCACNCCGACAGGCTACATCAGATGGCAGGTTATGAAAGTTTTGGCGGGGCTTTGCTATAAGTAACTGGCGTCTTGCTGAAGGTAATTGGGTTTGCAATTGATTTGCTACCAGCAATATCTACTACTGGATCTAAGCCAAGAGAGGTGGCTAACTCAATCGCCTCTTTAATATTATTTATCGCACCCACTGGTATTTCAATCTTACTCAGCAGCTCTATCCAATCTGCTGCACTTTTTGTCGCAAATAAGTGATCAAGTATTTGGGTTAAATCACCTAGATTCTTAACCCGTAATTGATTGGTGCTAAACCTTGCATCNGTTGCTAGCTCTGGTGATACTGCATTAGCAAACTTTATAAACTGTTGATCATTGCCAATTGCTAGAACAAACTTCTTATCTGATCCGCTAAATACCTGGTATGGCGCAATTGATGGATGAGCATTACCCATTGCTACCGGAATTACTCCAGCAGATATATAGGCGCTTGCTTGGTTTACTAATGCGGACAGACTTGAGCTAAGTAAATTTAACTCAACCTTTTGGCCAACTCCTTGTTGCTCTGCCACTCTAAGGGCGGTGAGAATTCCAGTAACTGCATGCAAGCCGGTGATCACATCAACTAGCGCTACCCCAACCTTTGTTGGATCACTACTATCTGCGCCGGTAATACTCATTAACCCACTTACTCCTTGCAGTAGTAGGTCATAACCAGGTAGCGCCTTAGCACTATCTGAACTACCAAATCCAGTAATTGAGCAATAAATAAGTAGTGGATTACTCACTACTACCTGCTCATAACCAAGATTAAATCTCTCCATCACGCCACTGCCAAAGTTTTCTACCACAACATCTGAGCTTGCAATTAACTCTTGNGCAATNTTTTGNTCTGCNGGCTTTGATAAATCTAAGGTGAGGCCACTCTTATTTCGATTTACCGAAAGAAAGTAGGTAGCGGTGCCATCTTTATCAAATGGTGGTCCCCAACTGCGGGTGTCATCACCGGTAGTAGGCCGCTCAACCTTTACTACCTCAGCCCCAAGATCTGCCAATAACATCGTGGCATAAGGACCTGCTAGTACTCTGGAAAAATCTGCAATCTTAATACCAGCTAATGGTGGCTTCATTGTTTATCCAACCACTGCCCTAATACATTTAGGAATAGATCAACATCTTGCTTATTAATAATCATNGGNGGCTTAATCTTGAGCACATTATTATCTGGACCATCACAAGATAGCAGCACACCCTTTGAGAGTGCGTACTCCATTANATCTGCCACCTTTTCAGTTGCTGGTGTTTTTTCATCTAACATAAACTCAACACCGATAAATAATCCATGGCCACGAATATCTGCAATCAAATCATTACTCTTTGCTAGCTGTGCTACCCCAGCCATAAGGTAGGCACCGATTTCTTTAGCATTTAATTGCAATCTTTCATCATAAACAACCTCTAATACCGCCTGTCCAATTGCAGCGCTAACTGGGTTTGCCCCAAATGTATTGAAGTACTCCATGCCATTGTTAAATGAGTTAGCAATCTCAGCAGTTGTTACAACCGCCGCAAGTGGATGGCCATTACCAAGTGGCTTACCCATTGTGACAATATCTGGCACTACATCATGTAATTCAAAGCCCCAAAACTTATCTCCAACTCTGCCTAAGCCAATCTGTACCTCATCTGCCACACAAACCCCACCTGCTTGGCGAACCATTTTAAATGCTGATTTTAAATACCCATCAGGTAAAACTATTTGGCCTGCGGTAGAGACAATTGACTCTGAGAAAAAAGCAGATAGTGGTTGCTTTAGCCCAGTTATAGTTTTTTTAAGATTACTTAAGTACTTAGCGGTGGCATCNGATGAGGTGTAGCGACCACGGAATATATCTGGCAGCTCGCCAACTCCAACATGACTTGGCGCGCCATCTCCACCTTTGCCTAAAAACTTATATGGACTTATCTCCACTACAGATTGGGTATGGCCATGGTATCCATGGCGAAGTGCTACTACTCCCTTAGCTTTTGTGTGAGCCCTAGCTAATCTAATTGCTAAATCATTTGCCTCACTACCGCTATTTACAAAGAAGATTACCGATAGTGGATCTGGCAAGGTGTTAGTTAAAGCTTTGCCATACTCAATAATGACTTGATGCAGATATCTGCTATTGGTATTAAGGGCGGCCATCTGCTTTGCAGCAGCTTCTACTACCCGTGGATTACCGTGACCAACATGGGCAACATTGTTAACTAGATCTAAATATGAGCGGCCATTCTCATCAAATAGGTAGGCACCCTCACCTCTTACAATATGAAGTGGGTTTTTAAAGTTAAGCGAAAGATTTTGCGATAGCACAACCCGGCGCTCACTTCTAATACTTTTACTTGAAAGCTGGGCATGCGCATCTGTTCCACTATTTATACCGAGAATTAAGTTTGGATTAAGACTGATGCCGCGCCAAAGTGCGATCTCATCCTGCGGCGCCACCCCATAAATATCAATTCCCATTCCGCATAGATCAGTTAGTAATTGGAAATGAGTATGTGGTGGCCAACCAACATTCTCCTCCTCTTTACCCATTCGCCCGATTAATTCACCTGCTTTAATAACTTTGCCAACCTGCCAATTTGGCATTGAATCAAGTGAGAGATGACCATAAAGAGTCCAAAACGGAGTTGCATTATTGGTTTTATGTCGCAAAATAATTACTGGACCATAATCTAACTTAGTTGAGTTGTTATTAAATACTTCAATTACGCCATCAAGGGGTGCAAAAACTTCTGTGCCAGCTGGCATACCAATATCAACACCAAGATGGAAGGTACGAGCAGTAGCTGAGGCTGGATTAAATGCCTCACCTTGGTAGACATTTCGATTCTCACAGTAATACCCAATTGTTACATCAGCGCCACTCTTAGCCATCAAATCCTCAATCGCTTTGGTAGAGCGCGGGATATCTGGATTATCAAATGACCAATTTATATAGACCTTATTTAACTCCGCAAGTGGCTTCTTTAAAATATTGGCAGATTTTGTCGTTAGTAAGTAGTCACGAATTGGCTTGGCATTTGGATTAGCCTCTAATCCAATGGCATTTCGCAACCGAAATAATGCAAAATTATTATCAAATTTATCTAATGCTAAAAGTGTTCTTGGCACATCATTTTGGCTAATAGATAAGTAATCATTATCAGGGTTATCTCCAAGTTGTAGGGCAGCATTTGCCACACTTGCAGCAAGTCTTACTTTGACCAACTCAATAAAGATAGATAACTCATCAGTGGTTAAGGGATTTACGCTGTGATAGCCACGAACAAATTGTGAGATCTCTTTAACTGGGTCATCAGATTTTAAACCTACATAGGCAGCAGCAACTGCAGCTCCTACCACCTTTGGTGCATAAATCATGTCACCAAAATCTATTAGGAAAAGTTTTTCACCATTTTCAATTATGTTGTAATCATTACCATCATTGTGAATTACCTGACTTTGAAGTTTTTTAAGCTTTGGTGCTACCTGATCCCGGTAATTAGTAAGGGTTGAGTTAACAGCTTTTCTTACCTCAGTATCTGAGATCTTATCTATCCAACCTAGTAACTTTTCAGCTTGCAACATATTCCAAATAAATTTCACATTAAGTGATTTCTTCTCATCTTTATTTACCTTTAACAGTGCTAACTTTTTATCAACAGTGGCGATTAAGCGNCCTAGCTGCTCAATTTGTTCAGGGCTATGTTGATCTGTTACACCCCAGCACTTGCCCTCATGCCAGGTTAGTAATCTGGCCANACTTGACTTNCTTAGCACTACTAAACTTTTTCCCTTTTTGNTCTGAATTAAGGCTGGTGCAACGGTAATTGATTGATCCTGTAGAAAGGTTAGAACCTTATTTTGTAGGTTAATTCTTACCTTAAGATGGCTATCAACCTTTGGATAAATCTTTAAAACAGATTTACTCCTGCCCTCAACTTTGAAATTAATATCTCGCTCACTAGGCAGGGGTGAAAGTGGGCTATCAATACCCCAATGTTTTTTCAGCAGTAAGGCTGCTTGGCTAGCATCCATCTTTCTCACCTTATCCATCAAAATTTTCCATTTTGTAAAATAAATTCTGCCATTGCTGCATCTTGAATACCAAGCCCAACACTGAAGTAGTAAATCACTTGATCCACAGTAGTTCGTCCCTTAATTCTTTGGTTATAAAGCTCGCCAATCGACTCTGGTTTATCCCATTTTCGCTTTGGTATGGCAAGTGTACTAACAACTGATCCTGCTTGTTCTGAGATTGTTTTTGCATCATCACCAAAAACTTTATCAGCATTTGCTAGTGCCTCAACTGATACCTCAAGCCGATTGGGCGCAAATGAGCCAATAGAAATACAGGTGGTACCAGGATTTAACACAGATGTAATAACAGGTGAGATGGAGTTGGTGCAAACAAAAATCAAATCACATTGATTAACTAATCCTAAATCTTTTGAAATCTCTATATCCAAATCTAAATTCTTATCACCTCTTGCAAAACCAATAATCTTCTTTGGTGAGAAAATCTCTTTTACAGCTTTGATGTGAGCAATACCTTGATGGCCTAAACCTATTACGCCCACAGTTTTAACTGGATTTGATAACTCCTTTGCTGCAGCCATACTTGCTGCCACAGTACGCCACTTTGTAACTGATTCACCATCTAAAAAGTAATCAACTGATCCAGTTAATTGATTTAATACTGCAATTGTTGTTTGCACAACTGGTAAATCTCTTTTTTCATTTGAGGGAATTACGCTGCCAAACTTAACTATCGTTGGCCCATTTTCACTGGCCCTGGCGATATAAGAGAACTGGGCATTTTCATTTTGAGTCAAAATAGCTCTCGGACCCATAACTGCTTTACTGTTAGCAAAATCGATAAATACTTTTTTTTGCACNTCCATCACTTTTTTTATCTCGCAAATGCTATCTACCTCTAAGGGTCCAATAAATTTTCCTTGGGCGCTGGCCATATCTGTAAGTGTAGATTGGAATGCTTCTGATTGCGACATGCTGATAATCACATTAACTACTTAAATTCATACCACCTNCCACTAGAGGGCTCGATAATCCCTANGAAGTGAGGTTAAACTTATCTCATGCAATCAGGCTTTATGTTTTTCTGGGCAGTACTTGTTTCTGCTTACATGATTATCACTTACCGAAATAAAATCAAAGCCGATAAAAATCTCTCTAAAGTTAATTGGGATACTTACAAATTAAAATTAAGTCAAACCTGGTGGACTGGATTTTTATGGGCATCAGTTATTTTTACAATCTTCTACCTTCTAATTTCAGCAGGTCTTACTAAGTAATTACTTATCTGCTGCCTCTGGCCATCTTGGGCTGGTACTTCGTGGTGGGTAGATCGAATCCTTTATCAAAACTATTGCTGGAGTTTTCTTAGTTGCCCGGTTTGCCAAAACTTTTTTAAGTCCAGCTAAATCTGTTGTGGTGAACTCGATTTCAAAGGCAGCGGCAAGTTGTTGCCAATTAGGGTTAAAAAGATTTACCCCTCTCTCTGGATGTTTCATTACTAATTGATCAAAGCGCAACATTCCATAGCCCCCATCATCATGGAGTAAAATTGTTAATGGCAATTTTTCTTGTGAGACTGTTGCCAATTCACCCAATCCAAATGCAATTCCGCCATCACCACAAACCACCAAGGTTGGCACAGCACTTGCTGATGGACCAATGCTTGCTGGTAGGCCAAAGCCAAGTGTTCCCCAACCAACTGGGTATGCGATCTGCCTGACTCTGCCAACTCTGCAGTAAACACCAGTCCAATAACCAGAGATTGCCATGTCACAAACAATGTAGTTCTGCGTTGGCCATGACTCCTCAATTGCAGTAACTAGAGAAAGCCCAGCGCTACCTTTTTGAGTTTGAGAAATCTTACTTCGCACCTGTTTGCAGATAGATTTAACATCTACCCAACTTGGCAGCGCTGGTAGCGCAAATAATCCTTCAATTACTTTATCTAATTTAGAGCTTTGAATTACTGCACTTGCCTTAATGTTTTTAAGTGTAATTGCTGGGTTGGCATCAACAACACAGATAACTTGTGGGAATTTAATGCTCCAATTTTTAGTATTCATGCCATCTAACTGACTACCAAATACAATCAGTGCTTCACACTGAGTCAAAATACCTTCAATCTCTGGCTCATGAATTGGCAGATCTAGATAATTCTTACTTGTACAGCCCACACCTCTGCCAGCAAATGAGGTAAAGATTGGTGCATTTAAATGATCAGCCAACTTGGCTATTTGATCACTGACCTCAGTTGCTCCCCCGCCTGCCCAAATTCCAATCTTTTTCTTACCAGCTAACACCGATAGCACTTTAGATAGATCTACAACTTCAGTATCTAGCTTAGATAAATACTGAGCATACTCATTTGAAATTGCTGGAATCTTTGCTGAAAACTCTTGGTTTAAAATATCAGATGGAATTCCAATATAGCCAGCTCCAGTTGGGGCAGCTGTTAAGAGATGAATGAAATCAACTACTGTGGCAATAGCTTGCTCAGCACTTGTCGTACTTTTTGCTAAAACAATTTCCTTACCATTTATTAAAATACGTTTTGCAAGGGGTGAGAATAGAGCGCTTTGATCATTCATCTCATGCAAAATTCCTCGCGCGCCATCACCAGATCTACTTTTCATTGGAGCTTCTGAGGAGATAACTAAAACCTGTGAGCCAGAGATTGCTGCCTCACCAAATGCTCCTAAAGTATTTGCCGCACCTGGTCCAGTGGTAGTTATTGCAACTGCAAGTTTTCCACTTGCTCGGGCAAGACCATCGGCAGCATAGACACAACTTTGCTCATGGCGCACATTTACAATCTCTGGCCTGCCAGCAGCTAATGCATTCCAAAAACCTAAGTTATGAACACCTGGGATACCAAAGGCTTTTTTGACACCATTTTCAGCCAACAAATCCAATATCACCGCGGCAACGGTGCGGCTGGTATTTTCCATGTTCAAACCATATAGGTATTTTCTTATTTTGCTGATCTAAGAGAGAATAAGGCTATGTTCAAATCAACTAATCCATCAGATATTTCGCAAGTAATCACAACAGTTGAAGCCGCATCAGCGGAGCAGATAGTTGCAGCAATGCGCAAAACTAAATCTGCGCAAAAAGGTTGGGCAAAACTTCCGCACCAACTCGGGGCAGAGTAATTGCAAATGTTGGTCGCTTGGTTGAACGAAATAAAGAGAAGCTTGCAAAATTAATTACTAGTGAGATGGGCAAGGTTTATCGGGAGGCACTCGGTGAGGTGCAGGAGGTAGTTGATACCTGTGATTTCTTCCTTGGTGAGGGGCGCCGGCTTTATGGACAAACTGTGCCAAGTGAGATGCAAAATAAGAATCTATTTACTTTTAGAATGCCAGTTGGCAATGTATTTATAATTACCGCTGGAAACTTTCCAACTGCAGTTCCCTCTTGGTATATCGTGCCCGCACTGCTTGCCGGAAACACCGTAGTTTGGAAGCCATCTGAGTTCACACCCGCTGTTGCTAATGCGTTAACTGATCTATTTCACGCAGGTGGTGTGCCAAAGGATGTTTTAATTACTGTAGTTGCAGATGGTGAGCAAACTTTCTCTGCATTAGAGACCGGCCTTAAAGAATCAATTATAAATAAGGTTGGCTTTACTGGCTCAACTGCAGTTGGTAAGAAAATTGGCGCCAAGACTGGTGAGTACATTCAAAGTGCCTGCTTAGAGCTTGGTGGAAAAAATCCGATGGTGGTAATGCCAGATGCCAATATTGATTTGGCTTTAGATGGTGCATTATTTGCCGGCTTTGGAACTGCCGGTCAGCGCTGCACATCACTTGGCACATTGTGGATTCATGAATCAATCTATGACTCAGTTCTAGCTAAATTCACCGCGCTGGTAGAAAATGCCGCAGTTGGTGATCCATTTAGAGATGTTTTATTTGGCCCAATGATTAGTGAAAAGTATTTAGAAAATCATTTAGCACATCTTAAGATGATTCAACCTCATCATAAGGTCTCTGGATCAACTGCAACTGGCAAAATAACTGCAAAGAATCCACGAAAAGGCTTTGTTGGTGATCCTGAAAAGGGAGTATTTGCTCATCCAGTAATTGTTGCTGGAGTTACAAAAGATGATGAGTTATATAGAACTGAAACATTTGGTCCGCTGGTAACAGTTGGTAAGTTTTCTACCTTAGATGAAGCGATTGAGTTAGCAAATGGTCATGGTTATGGTCTCTCCTCTGCTATCTACACCAATGATCCACAAAATGTTTGGCGCTTTAGAGAGGGCATCTCTGCTGGAATGGTTTCAATTAATAACTCAACCTCAGGAGCTGAGGCCCACCTACCATTTGGTGGCAATGGGCTCAGCGGTAATGGCTCAAGACAAAGTGGTATTTGGGTGCTTGATCAATTTACTAGATGGCAATCAATGAATTGGGATTGGTCTAATAAGTTGCAGAAAGCTCAAATGGATCTAATTGAGATTAAGCATGATCCAAATTTTGATTTAAAATAAATAGTTACTAAAACTCTAATCTCTAATGAGGGCATAATTTATGTCACTACCAAATCAGGTTGATGTAGTAATAGTTGGTGGTGGGGTTATGGGAACCTCGGCAGCTTTTCATTTAGCTGAAGCTGGAATCTCAGTTCTACTATGTGAGAAAAATGAATTAGCTAGCGGCTCAACCTCAAAGGCAGCCGGTGGAGTGAGAGCAAATTTCTCAGATGAGTTCAATGTGGCGCTCGGTGCTAGATCACTAGATCTTTTTGCAAAATTTAATCAACGCCCTGGCTATGAGATTGATCTGCACAGATCTGGTTACCTATTTGCATTAAGCAAGAGTGAGGATGTCACGCTCTTTGAAAAATCCACCCAGATTCATAAAAAATTTGGTGTTGAGTCAAGAATGCTTACTCCAGTCGAAGCTGGAAAGATTTCACCCCTATTAAATACCTCTGATTTACTTGCTTGTTCATTTACGCCAAATGATGGCCACTGCACACCTGAAGCGGTTGTACTTGGCTATGCCGGTGGTGCTAAAAAACTTGGCGCCACAATTCTTACCAATACTCAGGTAACAAATATTACAGTCGATAATGACGAGATAACCTCTGTTCAAACCACCGCCGGTAATGTTAAAACAAATACAGTAATTAATTGTGCTGGTGCTTGGTCACCACAGATTGCAGCCATGGTTGGCTTAGAGCTACCGGTAACACCGTACCGACGAGAGTTAGTAATTACTGAAGCACTGGGTGATAATTTTGCTGATCTACCAAAGAGTATGCCGATGACAATTGATTACTCATCATCACTTTATTGGCATCGCGAAGGTAAGGGTTTGCTTATGGGATTTTCAGATAAAACTACCGAATCTGGATTTGATCTAAAGCGAGATCCATCTTTCTTAGAAAAACTTGGCACAATTGCCATGCATCGAGCTCCTCGTTTAATGGATGTAGGAATTGGTAAAGGATGGGCTGGTTTATATGAGGTAACACCTGACCACAATGCAATTTTAGGTGAGTTTAAAAAAGTTTCTAGATTTTTTTATGCAACTGGTTTTAGTGGTCATGGCTTCCTACAAGGGCCAGCAATTGGTGAAATTCTTCGAGATCTATATTTACAAAAACAACCATTTGTTGAAATACAACAGCTAAGCGCCGATAGATTTAGTGGTGGTGGCCAATTACGTCCTGAATACAACATTGTTTGATAATGATATTGATCACGAATAGATATATTTCAGCAATTACCTCTACTGCCTTAAACAAGTATGGCGATAGACTCACCTTATGAGTAAGCAGCCGGCCACACCAATTCATCCACTGGTATTAATGCAGGTTGAGGCGCGCCTTACCGCTGAGCAAAAAGCTATTCAAAATGTAGTTAGGGATTTTGCTGCTAAAGAGTTAAGACCAAATATTGCTAACTGGTATGAGGCAGGTGAATTACCAGCTCGTGATATTGCAAAGGCATTAGGTGGCATTGGCCTTTTGGGTATGCACCTTAAAAATTATGGTTGCGCTGGAACAGATGCGATGTCATATGGTCTTGCCTGTTTAGAGTTAGAGGCGGTTGACTCAGGCCTTCGCTCACTAGTTTCGGTGCAGGGCTCACTTGCGATGTTTGCAATCTATAAATTTGGTTCTGAAGAGCAGAAACAAGAGTGGCTACCAAAGCTGGCTAAGGGGGATGCAATTGGTTGCTTTGGTTTAACTGAAGCAGATCATGGCTCTAATCCCTCAGGCATGACAACCTATGCAAAACGAAGTGGCTCTGATTGGGTCATTAACGGATCTAAAATGTGGATTACAAATGGTGGCGTAGCAGATGTTGCAATTATCTGGGCACAAACTGATGAAGGAATTCGCGGATTTTGTGTGCCAACTAAAACTGCTGGCCTAGTTGTTAATCCAATTAAGCACAAACTTTCTCTGCGCGCATCAATTACATCTGAACTTGTCTTTAATGATATGAAGCTGCCAGATTCTGCTCGATTACCAGAGGCAACAAGTCTTCGTGCCCCACTGCTTTGCCTAGCTGAGGCACGTTATGGAATTATTTTTGGTTCAGTTGGTGCTGCCCGTGATTGCTTTGAGGTATCCCTTGGTTATGCCACAACTAGAGAGCAATTTGATGGACCAATCTCAAAGCACCAATTAACTCAAGGTAAATTTGCTGATATGGCTACAAAAATAACTACTTCGATGCTACTTGCCTATCACTTAGCAGATCTTAAAGATCAAGGAAAAATTGAGCCAGAGCAAATTAGTATGGGTAAGTTTCACAATGTAAATGCCTCTCTTGAAATTGCTAGAAGTGCTAGATCTATTCTTGGTGGTGCTGGAATTACTAGCGAATACTCAGTATTTAGGCATATGAGCAACTTAGAGACAGTTCTTACCTATGAAGGAACCCATGAGATTCATATGCTGGTCTTAGGNCAAGCACTTACNGGAATTGCAGCCTTTAGATAGTAATTTTTAATNATCAAAATCAAAGCAAGATCTCTATTGCATCTAAGCACTTACTCTCCTAGATTTAGGNAAAGCCAATTTAAGGAGTNTTAAGTGGTGGCAGAAAATGTTTATTTATTTGTGCAGGTAAGGGTTAAGCCTGGAAAATTTGAGCAATTTATTAAACTAATTGAAATACATGTGGCAGATATGAGATTAGAGGATGGTTTAATCGCACTAGATCTCTATAAAGATGTTGCCAGTGGCAATATCTGTGTCTGGGAGGTTTGGCGAGATCGCGCTTCTTGGGATGTGCATATGGCTAATGAGAGCTCAAAAGCTTGGCAAGTNGTAGCAGCTAATTATGTTGATGGTGAGAGCATTACTGTTATGGATGAGATACCTAAGAGTTAACTACTACTAGTAATAATTAATTCATTTTACTAACTCTATGCTGTTTTTAACTGTGGATATTAAAAACAAATTGTAATAAGAAAATAAAACAATTGGCGGGTGAGCCAATTTCCAAGTATGAAGACAAAAGAGCTAATAAAATGCTTGTATCGCTCTCCCTTGTGCTATAAAATTATTAGACAAAGAGGTTCGCATAGAACACTTAGAAGTGAAAACTATCCTGAGATTAGAATTAGCTATCATGACAGGTTTGAGATTTCAGGCTTTATGATAAGGAAAATTCTCATAGAAGAGGTTGGTTTAACCGAGGAGTTAGCTAGAAAGGTTATTAAATGAAGGTAAGANTAATTTATGAAAATACTGAAGGTAAATGGTTTGCATCATCTCCNGAGTTAATTCGTTGGTCGGCCGGTGCTGATACCTTTGCTGAGATAAAGAAATTAGCTCATGAAGGAGCTCACTTTGTTTTAGAGCGAGATGATCTTGAGATAACTGAAGTTTTTGCNGATTCAATTATTTCAAAGTAAAGATCTCATCTATTAATTNGGNACCTTTTGCCCCACACACTTATCTAGTATTTTTNTAATTGCATCCTTCTCTGGAGCGGTTACCCAAAGGGCATACTTTGCTTTAACTGCAATCTGTCTAGCGACATAATCACATCGATAAGTTTTAAGTGGTGGCAACCAGGTGGCGGCATCACCATCACCCTTTTGGCGATTAAGGGAGTAATCAACCGCTAAGAGATTAAGTGGATCATTTGCTATGCCTTCTCGTTTGCTTTTATCAAAGTAGGCAGCACCGGTTTGCCAAGCATTAGAAAGTGCTACTACATGATCAATATCAATTGTTGATTTAGCGCTGCTAAATGTAATTACCTTGCCACTATAAGGATCAAGCAGTGAGCCTGAGATTACCTTGCAATCTTTGGTACCAACTTTAAAAATAAGCACCGTCAGATCCCGTCTTAATATCTCATTACGGGTATCGCAGCCATTACGGTTTAGATCTGACCAGTGTGGAAATTGCGCACGGGTGTAACCGGTCTTAGCAGCACGTCCTTTTACCTCTANCTTATTTAAAACCGAGATCGCACTGGTCACATCTTGGGCAGCTGCGGCATTAGGAAGTAATTGAGTTAGTAACAGCAGNACTACTAACCGTTTCATAGGTTAATACTCTGGCTTTAGNCCCCCTGTTGCAACTAGTGAGTAGCTCAGAAAATACCTTCANAGGCGCAGATTAATTGGCNAATCACCAAATCATAGATCTTTATACCCGGTAGTAGCGAGGAGAATTAAATAACCGATCAGAAAAGGATGTGCGCCTTGTTATCAGTAGTCATAGTNCTTGTAGCACTTATTGCAATCTATTTCATAATGAGAGCTCGCCGGCGTAACTTATAAATATTTATATGGCCCGAGTTAACTCTTAGCCCATATTTTTTAGATAACTAAACTACCAATTACTGTATCGACGGCATTTAGTAGTAAAACTACATCAATTACCGCAGTGATCATTAGAGCAGAGAACATAAGTTTATTTGGGGCAAATGATGTGATGATCGCTGCAATTAAACCAATTACTAAGAGCGGCGTATTTGGGTGGGTATTATTAAGCAGTAATGTTGTGAGAATTAATAGGCCACTACAAATAAGGCGTGAGTATCTTTTACCAACTCGTTGCGGTAATCCTTTAATACCAGAGGTTAGATCTTGATCTAGATCTTTAAGCACATTAGCGAAGTGGGCTGCAACTCCAAGTAAGGAGGCTGCAGTAATTAACCAAAGGGGCGGCCTTCTATCTGTTGCCACCACAATGCATGAGACCAAGGCACCAAAAGCGATTGCATAAGGAAGGGGTGAGAGCAGAGTTGATTTGAAGTAGAGGTTGTATGAGATACCCATGCCAACCCCAAATAAATAGATAAGGCCGCCTTTAATGCCAAGGGGGCCGGCAATGTTTATTACCACAGCGATTGGGGCCACAATCTTTATTGCTCTTTGTAATTGCGAGGTTGTAATTACCCCACTTACTAGTGGTTTATTAATACGATTATGTTTTAGATCATCTTGGTAATCATTTAAATCATTGGTAAAGCCAACTAGAAGTTGGCCAAGGAATACCCCAAAAGCTATTACAAAAGCTGGTCCTTCCCACCAAAGATTTGTTGCTAAAAGCAGTGCAGTAATTGTTACTGTCATAGTTGGGCCAAAGTGTGATGCTTTAAGTAATCCAACTACGGTGTTCATATGATTACTCTACTAATACTAAATACTATTTACTACCAATCACTTTCTTTAGATCTAGATACTCCTCGCAATTTACCCCACATAATCCCTTTAACTTTGCAAGATTTTTCTTAGCCTCTGCAGTTTTTTTAATCTTCATAAATAGCTCACCTTGATACTCCAGAGCACCTAAATGTTTGGGATCGATCTTAAGTGATTTGGTGTAGTAGGTACTAGCTTGGGCATACTGCTTAAGGTTACGAGAGGTGTAGCCAAGTAGGTTATTAATATCAGCGTTGTTGGGAAATTCCTTATCAGCAACTAACAGGGCAGTAAGTGCTGCGTTGTAATTTTTGGCAGAAATCAACGATCTTATTGTTACTAGCTCAGTGGCTACAGTTTTTGCTGATGCAGTTGGTGAGGATTTAGTAACTGTTGGTGTGGGAGTCTGGGATTGAGTTGGTGTGGGAGTCTGGGATTGAGTTGGTACTTGAACTGTTCCACCAGTAGTTGCTCCCCCACCACCACTATCTGCGCCATTTGCCACAGGCAGCGGTAATAATAAGAAAAAAATTATAAGTAACATTCGCATGGTCAAATATTACACTTATCCACAAATAAAACTAGGTACTACTTAATCAACTCTTCACACAATAAAGTGATCTCGTTCACTAATTGTTAATACAAAAGTGAGATCTTTCCCCCGGATCAACTGAGCGAGCAGGTTTAGCGCGAAATACACCTGGCAGTAGATCCTCCTAGCAGAGGGGCTTTTTCCGATAAAGCCTTTATAGTAAAAGCTCCACAACCCTTCCAGTGGAGCTTTTATTAATTAAATAACAAAATTAACAAGTTTGGGCGCAACGGTAATTACCTTTTTTATATCCGCCCCAATTAATGCAGCCTTAATCTCACCATTTTCTTTAGCAAGCTTTTCTAACTCATCCTTTGTAATATTAGGTGAGACCTGGATTCGATCTTTGATCTTGCCATTTATCTGCAAGATTGCAATTACATCATCTGCTCCCAGTAATGATTTATCGATTACCGGCCAACCAGCATTAGCAATCGCAGGTTTGTGTCCAAGTTTTTCCCACATATCTTCGGCGGTGTAAGGGGCGATGAGTGAAAGAGTAATTGCAATTGATTCGGCTGCCTCGCGCACTGCAGCATCGCCTGCACCAGCACCAGAATCAATTGCTTTTCTGGTGGCATTTACCAACTCCATAATTCTGGCAATTACAACGTTAAATCTAAATGATTCAACCGCTAACTCAATATCAGATAATGCTTTATGAGTTACTTTGCGCAGCTCTAGATCACCCTTCTTAAAATCAGCCCCCACCTTACTTGTTACATCCTGACTAATTCGCCAAGCACGGTTTAAAAACTTTAATGAGCCAGCGGGTGAAACATCATTCCAATCAATATCATCCTCAGGAGGTCCGGCAAAGACTAATGAGACTCTAATTGCATCCACGCCATGCTTATCTAACTCATCAGATAACTTAACTAGATTTCCCCGGCTCTTACTCATCGCTGAGCCATCCATTAAAACCATGCCTTGATTTAATAATCTAGTAAATGGTTCGGTGAAGGAGAGCATGCCTAAGTCATGTAATACCTTGGTGAAAAAGCGGGAGTATAAAAGGTGCAAGATCGCATGGGTTACACCACCAACATATTGATCAACTGGTAGCCAGGTATCAACCGCCTTTTTATCAAAGGCAACATCATGATGATTTACTGAGGTATAACGAAGGAAGTACCAAGATGAATCAACAAAGGTATCCATCGTGTCAGCATCTCGCTTTGCAGGCCCGTTACATTTTGGACAGTTAACATTTACCCAATCACTAGCTGCGCCTAATGGGGATGATCCCTTTGGCTTTAGATCTAATCCTTTAGCATCTGGTAACTCAACTGGTAGTTGATTCTCAGGCACTGGCACGAGTCCACACTTATCGCAGTGCACAATCGGAATCGGTGTTCCCCAAAAACGCTGACGTGAGATTAGCCAATCACGCAGGCGGTAATTCTTAGTAGCNCTNCCAACCTTTTTATCTGCTAACTCTTTAATAATCTTAGTTATCGCTTCATCTTTTGTNAGACCAGAAATAGAGCCTGAGTTAATAACCTTGCCATCACCTGATGTTGCAATACCGCTGGTATTTGGATCCTCAAGGCCGGTATCAATTACAACTCGCACCGGTAATTTCATCGCACGGGCAAAATCTAAATCTCGCTGATCATGGGCAGGAACAGCCATAATGGCGCCCGTTCCATAATCTGCTAATACATAATCAGATGCCCAGATTGGAATCTTCTCGTTATTTACTGGGTTAATTGCATATCGATTTAAGAAAACACCGGTTTTAACTCGATCAGTTGCTAGCCGGTCAATATCAGAGTCTGCTTTTACTGAATCTAAGTACTTTTTAAACTCACTCTCAACGCTACTGCCAGCAACTAACTTTGCCGCTAGCTCTGAATCTGCTGCGACCACCATAAAGGTTGCGCCATATAAAGTGTCAGGACGGGTTGTGTAAACAGTTATCTTTTGATCAAAATTCTCCACTGCAAAATCAACTTGGGCGCCAGTTGATCTGCCAATCCAGTTGCGTTGCATCAGCAGTACTTTTTCAGGCCAGGCACCCTCTAGTTGATCCATGTCATCAAGTAAGCGATCGGCGTAATCGGTGATCTTTAAATACCATTGATTAAGCTTCTTCTTTGTTACTGCGCTATCGCATCTCTCACATAACCCTGCAACTACCTGCTCATTTGCTAATACTGTTTGGCAATCAGGGCACCAATTAACTGCAGAGTCTTTGCGATATGCCAAACCTTTTTCAAACATCTTAAGAAATAACCATTGATTCCATTTGTAATACTCAGGATCACAGGTGTGAAGAACTCGATCCCAATCAAATGAACATGCATATCTGCGCATGGAAGCTTTTTGCACATCAATATTTTCATAGGTCCAAGCTCTTGGATCNGCATCTCNNTTTATCGCTGCATTTTCTGCTGGTAAACCAAAGGCATCCCAACCAATTGGATGCATTACATTAAAACCTTTTTGAATCCAATACCTTGCAATCACATCACCTAATGCATAAGCCTCAGCATGTCCCATGTGTAAGTCCCCTGATGGGTAAGGAAACATATCTAAAACATATTTTTTAGGGCGAGCATCATCTGCTTTGCCTGATTTAAATGGCGCTAACTTGTCCCAAATTGGCAGCCACTTATCCTGCACCGCTTTAAAGTCATAAGCCTCATGCATAGCGTGACCAGCTAAGTATGGCGATTACTTTACTTGCCATCATCGCTCCTCTTATCTTTAACCTAAATGATAAATCCAGATAGATAAATCTTGTGGAGCTGAGGGGAGTCGAACCCCTGACCCCTTGCATGCCATGCAAGTGCGCTACCAGCTGCGCTACAGCCCCGCTATTTTATTGAAGGGCCAACCTTATCTAATTAACCGCATCATCTCCAAAGACAGGCTCAGGTAATGAACCGGCGTTGTGTTCTGCCAAATACCACTTACTTCCAGTGTGATGTTTTGTTAATTCCAATATTGACCAACATGCATTTGATAACCCACCAATTACGCCCCATTGTNAGATCGGTAATTTAAGAATTGAACCTAAAACACTTCGAACTGTTCCGCCATGTGTTACAAAAACTATTGTGCCGGAGAAATTAGTAGTTTCTTTCTCAATTACTGCTACCGCACGCTTTGCCACATCACTTCGCCGCTCACCAGTTACCCCTGCTGCTTCATCTCCACCCTCATACCAATTAGCAAATAACTCACCATGAGATGCTCGATTTTCAGATGCAAGCTTTCCCTCCCACAATCCACCATCGGTCTCGCGCAGATCTGCATTAATTTCAACCTTTATCTTTGTTATTTCAGATAATGCTGCTGCTGTGGATTGCGCTCTAATTAAATCACTTGAGATTATTCGATCAGGATTAAGTGCTGCTAATACTTTGGCAGCTGCCCTTACCTGATACTCCCCTACTTTATTTAAGGCGATATCAGAGTGGCCTTGGAAGCGGTTCTCCACATTCCAATCAGTTTGGCCATGACGCCAGAGCACAACTCTTATTGAAGAGTTTAATTCACTCATTATCTATTCACCTTTGCAATCTCTAAATCAATAGTCGGGCAATCATTCCATAGGCGGTCTAACATGTAGTAATTACGCAGTTCAGCACTTTGAATATGTACCACCAAATCTGAGTAATCAAGCAAGACCCAGCCGCCACTTCCCTCTTTACGGATGGGCTTCTCACCAACTTCGGCAAGTTTTTTCTGCACCTCATCTGATAATGCTTGCAATTGTGGTTCATTATTACCGGTCACAAGTAGAAAGACTTGGTTTAGAACTAATTGCTCTGAGAGATCAATAGCAACAATCTCACTACCTAACTTATCTGATAGAGCTATTGCTGCAATTTTGGTTAACTCAATAGTTCGGTTAGCGAGAGCCATACAAGCCAAACTCTCTAATAAAGGTGACTACCTTTGCCGGTAGTAGCTCACTTACACTCTCCCGCTTTGAAATCGATTGCCTAACCTTAGTTGATGAAATATTTAGCGCTTTGATATTAATCTCATCATAATCCGTTGCCCTACTGCCAGGCCGGCTTACTACTAATATCTTTACCTGTTTAAGCAGATCCTCTGATCTATGCCATTTAGCAAAATTATTTGCAGCATCTGATCCTAAAACTAATGTGAAGTTTGCATCTGGATATATTTTTTTAAGCTCGGCAACAGTGTCAATTGTGTAACTATTACCAGCTCTCTTTATTTCAACTGGTAGCACCTCAACTTTAGGGCTTAATCCCATAGCGGTAATAGCTAGATCTACCATTTGAAATCTCTGCTGCGCACTTGCAACCGGTTGATACTCTTTCAGCCAAGGGTTTCCAGTTGGAATTACTAATACCTTTTCAAATTTATTTGAGACCTCTTTTATTAGATGCAGATGCCCTAAGTGGATTGGGTCAAATGTGCCGCCAACAATGGCAATCTCTTTACTTGCTGATTGAATAATTAATCCCGGTCAATTCGAAGGGTTAAATAAAGTAGGAGTGAAAGAATCCCAAATGCTGTGATACCGAAGAAGGCTGGTGCCATAGGCAACTCTCTTGTTGACTCTTGAAGTAAATTCATAAGCTTAGTTTATCCCCTTCTCAAGTAATACTTTAAATCCTGCCTCATCCAAGATAGTGACTCCTAACTCGCTCGCCTTTGTTAACTTAGAACCAGCAGCATCTCCTGCTACTAAGTAATCAGTTTTAGCAGAGATTGATGAGGAGGCTTTACCACCTCTGGATGTAATAGCTTCGATTAATTCATCGCGAGTAAAGTCTTTCAAAGATCCAGTAGAAGCAATTGTTAAGCCTTCTAAAGTCTGCAAAATTTCCACTTTTGGTGAATCAACTAACGCTACCCCAGCTTTTTCCCACTTATTAATAATTTGTTGGTGCCATTCTTCTTCAAACCACTCTTTGATAGAAACAGCAATTATCTCTCCTACCCCTTCAGTATTTGATAACTCTTCTGTAGTAGCTGATCGAATGTTTTCTATTGATCCAAACTTATTTGCAAGTGCTTTTGCACTAGTTGGCCCAACATGTCTAATCGATAATGCCACTAATATTCGCCAAAGTGGTTTAGTTTTTGCTTCTTCTATCCCCTCTAAAAGCTTTTTTACATTCTTTGCAGAATCTAATTCTTTCTTAACTTTTTTTAAGAAAAATCTAGATTGTTTTAGTTTTTCCTCTGTAAGCAAGAACAAATCACCCTCATCAATTACTAACTTATCTGCTAACAAGGCT